>Ga0351866_10094_pt1 | contig 35273 bp, 34 predicted proteins | sample TotcelFGM3001L11_FD_206783 | JGI IMG/M metagenome (GOLD analysis project Ga0351866, IMG submission 206783) | Enriched cells from coal bed in the Powder River Basin, Montana, United States - Total cells FGM rep2 HSBNCT.FGM.300.1.L11 ...
TTCACGATCCTGCTCGTCAAGGCATTGCGGGCCGCCGGGATCGACGCCGTGGGGATGAAGCCGATCGCATGCGGGGACAATCCGGATACCGGCCATCTGGTCGCCGCAGCCGATGGAGTCGTGACCGCGGAGGAAATCAATCCCGTCTGGCTGCGCACGCCGGCGTCTCCATTTACGGCGTCCGTGGTCGAGAATCGGATGATCGATATTGACCTCATCCTCGAAAAGTACCGGCGTCTGCGCGCGAACCATGCCTCGGTGATCGCCGAGGGCGTGGGCGGATGGATGGTGCCGATTTGTCCGGACTATTACGTGGCGGATCTGGCCGAGACCATGGCGCTGCCGATCATTCTCGTGGTCGATAACAAACTGGGCGCGCTCAATCACGCATTGCTGACGTTGGAGAATATCCAGAAGCGCGGACTGGAATGCCTGGGCGTCGTGTTTAACAATCGCTCGGCAGCGGAGGACATCGCGGCGCGGACGAACCGTTCGATCCTCGAAACCCTGGCGCCGGTGCCGATCCTTTGCGAGCTGGCGCGGGATCAGGAGACGCTCGAACTGGACGCCTTCGGCGCGAGGGCGGCCGCCGGCTAAGAAAATGGCGGCCTTTGGGGACGCCACCAAACCCATCCGGATGGCATAGCGGGTGAGGGAGATTCCAGGCGTGTAATCCGTGGTCCCAACTGCATGGTTGCGGCTCAGAACAGCATGAGCGCCGGATTTTCGACGAGCTTGCGGAGCGAGGACATGAACTCCGCGCCGACGGCGCCATCAACGACCCGGTGATCGCCGCTGAGGGAAATGTTCACCCGTTGACCGGCGGCGATTTCGCCCTTCGCATTGACGACCGGCTTTTGCACGATGGCGCCCACGGCGAGAATGGCGGATTGGGGGGGATTGACGATGGCGTAGAACTGGTCGATGCCGTAGGCGCCGAGATTGGAAACCGTAATGGTGCCGCCGGCGTAGTCTTCGGGTTTGAGCTTTTTGCCGCGGGCCTTTCCGGCCAGGTCCTTGACGGTGCTGCTGATCTCCCGGAGCGAAAGTTTCTGGGCGTTGCGAATCACGGGGGTGACCAGGCCGTCTTCCACCGCGATGGCGACGGAGATGTTTACGCTGGCGTATTGCATGACGTGATCGCCGCCCCATGCCGCGTTGATTTTCGGGTTCTGCACGGCGGCGTGGGCCACTGCGAGGAGCACAAAATCATTGACCGTGATCTTCGGCAGCCCGGCCGCTTCGTTGGCGGCATTGACCTCCTTGCGGAGCCGCATGAGCGGGGCGGCGTCGGCTTCGACGGAAAGGTAGAAGTGTGGGATCTGGGTCTTGCTCGCGAGGAGGCGCTCGGCGATGACACGCCGCATTCCGGTGAGTTCGATCCGGGTTTCTTCGCCGCCGGTGGCCTCAAGTTTGATGGGAGCAGGAGCGGACGGTGCGGGGCCGGAGGCTTGGGTTGGGGATCCGGCTTCCGGAACGTCGGCGGCGACAATGCGTCCGCCGGGGCCGGAACCGGTGACACGGGAAAGATCGACTCCGCGTTCGGCGGCGATCTTTTTGGCGAGCGGAGAGGCTTTGACGCGATCGCTCGTTGTCTTAGGGGCCTGGCTGCCGCCTTTGGGAGCTTCGGTCGATTCTGTCTTCGCCGCGGGTTTGGCTTCGGAGCGTTTGGATTCCCTGGGTTCGGGAGCGGCCGCGGTTTCTTCCTCGCCTTCGCCGAGAATGATGGCGAGTTTTTCGCCGATTTTCACCTTGCTGCCTTCCTACGCGTAGATCTGCTTGAGCACGCCCTCGTCGAAGGCTTCCATTTCCATCGTCGCCTTGTCGGTTTCGATTTCGGCGAGGATGTCTCCCATTTCGATGGTATCGCCTTCTTTTTTGAGCCAGCGAACGAGGGTTCCCTCGGTCATGGTGTCGCTCAATTTGGGCATGTTAATGACAGGCATCGTGGATGGATAGGTAAAGGCTGAAAGTTGAGATCGCGGTTAAAGGATCGCGAGGGCTTTGGAAAGAATGCGCTCGACGGTGGGAAGCTGGTTTTTCTCGACGGCGGGGCTGTAGATGGCGGGTGCGTCCAGAGTGCAGACGCGGCGGATGGGCGCGTCGAGTTCGTCGAAGAGTTTGTCCTGGATCATCGCGGCGATCTGGGAGGAAACGCCGCAAAACGGCTTGCTCTCGTCCACGAGGACGACGCGATGGGTTTTTGCGACGGAATTGAGGATGGCTTCTTCGTCGAGTGGACGGATGGAGCGGAGATCGATGACTTCGGCGTTGATTCCGTGCTCGGAGGCAAGCTGCTCCGCGGCTTCGAGTGCCGTGAGAGCCGCGCGGCCGTGGCCGATGAAGGTAATGTCCGATCCGGCCCGCTTCACATCCGCTTTTCCGAGCGGGATGAGATATTCTTCTTCGGGGACTTCCTGTTTCTCGCCATACAGCAACGTGTTTTCCATGAACATGACCGGGTCATTATCGCGGATCGCGGTTTTCATGAGACCCTTGGCGTCGTAGGCGGTGGAGGCGCTGACGACTTTGAGGCCGGGCTGATTGGCGAGCCAGCTCTCGGGGGTGTGGGAATGCGTGGCGCCGACGCCGGTGCCGCCATTGGCGGGACCGCGAATGACGAGGGGGCAATGGATGAGTCCTCCGCTCATGTAGCGGACACAACCCGCGTTATTGATGATCTGGTCGTAGGCGACGGTGCAGAAGCTCCAGAACATGAGTTCCACGACGGGGCGGAGGCCCATCATCGAGGCGCCCACGGCCATGCCGATAAACCCGGCTTCGCTGATGGGGGCGTCAATGACCCGTTTGTCGCCGTATTTCTGCCAGAGGCCGCGGGTGACCTTGTAGGCGCCGTCGTATTCGGCGACCTCTTCACCGATGAGGAAGACATTGGGGTCTCGCTCGATTTCCTCGGCGAAGGCTTGGTTCAGGGCGTCGCGGTATTCGATGACGGGCATGGGATCAAAAAGTCGAATGCGTGAAAAATACGATCAGTCGTTGAAGAAATGACGGCCGGTGCGTCCGGCTTCGGTGTGGTTATCGACTTCGGAATAGACGTCTTCGAAGAGGCTCTCCCCGGTTGGATAAGGACTTTCCTCGGCGAATTTTGCCGCTGCCGCCGCTTCGCCACGGGTTTCCTTGTCGATGGCGGTGGCTTCGTCTTCCGAAAGGATGCCTTCTTCGATGATGCGCTTCTGCCAGAGGATGATCGGATCGTGGCAGGTTTTATATTGGTCGATTTCCTCGGCGGAGCGATAGCCGCCCTTGTGTTTGGCATCGGCAACCGAGTGGCCGTAATACCGATAGGTATCGACTTCGAGAACGGTTGGCCGATTTTCGGCGTGGGCGCGATCGATCGCGATCTGGGTCTTCGCCCGGAGTTCGTACATCTCCTCGCCATTAATGATGTCCCAGACAATGCCGTAGGCTTCGGCCCGCTCGGCAAGACAGTTTTTGATCGCGGAGGAGCGAGCGAGGCTGGTGCCCATCGAATAGCGGTTGTTTTCGATGACGTAGATCACCGGAAGATCCCACAGGGCCGCGATATTGAGGGACTCGTGAAAGACCCCTTGATTGACGGCGCCGTCGCCTAGGAAGGTGAGGCAGCAGCCTTTTTTCTCCTGGTACTTGAGGCCGAATGCAATGCCCAGCCCAAGCGGTGTCTGGCCGGCGACAATGCCGTGCCCGCCCCAGTAGTTTTTATCGGGTGCGAAGAAGTGCATTGAGCCTCCCTTGCCCTTGGAGCAGCCGGTCGCTTTCCCGTAGAGCTCGGCCATGCATTCGTTCATTCCCATCCCGACCGCGAGGGCGTGTCCGTGGTCCCGATAGGCGGTGATCATGTGGTCGTCGGGACCCATCAGGGAGGCCATGCCGATCGCCACGGACTCCTGGCCGATATAGAGATGAAGGAAGCCGCCCATCTTGCCCTCGTTGTAGTTTTTAAGAGCGATCCGCTCGAAGTTGCGGATGCGGTACATTTCCTTCAGCAGACCGATCTTGTCTTCCCTGGACAACGAAGCGTTGATTGCGGCGTCGGCGTAATCCGCCGGGCTGATTTCGGTGTCGGCTGGCGATTCGGTCATGCTGGTTTCGATAAGCGGTTGGAGATTGTTCGATTGGGCGGCGGCGTCGGCCCAAGCAGGTTATATTTCCTCACGCCTCCGGGGTTGGCAACAGAGAAATCGCAGCCCTGCCGCAGCTGGGTCGATTTGAGCAAATCGGCGATTGCCAGATAAACAAAATCGTGATTAAAAGGCACCCCGTTATGAGGCGAACGGACGGGATTGGCGAATGGAGGATGGAGGGGAGCAGGGCGGCGGTGACGCACGCCCGGTGGTGCGCGGTATTGCTGCTCATGATTGGCGGGTTGCCAGGGCTGCGCGCGGAATCGCGGACTCTGGTGAGCGCGTTGCAACGCCCGAAACTGGAGATCTCCGCGCTTCGAGCCCGGAAAACGCGGATCGAAGGCGGGGACTGGGATGACAAGACGGAATGGGTGAGCCTGACGATCCGGATTCGAAACCTTGAACTGAACAAGGACCTCACCGGACTTACCGCGCATTACTGGATATTCGGCAAATCCGTGATCGATCGAAAGGTTTACAAGGTGATTCAGGTCGGGGAGTTTTCCTTCAGCCTTTCGAGCGCGCGGGACGGGCGGGAAATTACCCACGAATCCGAAGAAGTGATCCTTCGATGGGACAACACGGATGCCAGGTTCGGAGAGCGTTACGACGGCTGGCTCATCGTAGTCGAGAATGCGGAAAGGGAAGTCGTCGCGGTTAAATCGACCAACCCGGCCTGGGAAAGGGATTTCGATTCCGCGTTCAGCCTGCAGAAGAACGGGCATGTGGATTCCCGATTCCGGTCCGCGCCCGAGCCGACACGGTGACGCATCAGGGAGCCTAAATCACGCCTGTCCTCTTTAGCTTGTCGAGTTTTGGCCGGATGACGGCGGCATTGTAAGGATGGGCGGGATTGGCCGCGTAGAAATTCTGGTGATGCCGCTCCGCGGGATAAAAGATGTCGATGGGTTGAATGGCTGTAACGATGGGCCGGCTGAAATCCGCGGCGGCAGCCGCCCTGGAAGCCTCAGCCTGTAATTTTTCGTCTTCCGAATGATGCAGAATAATGGAGCGGTACTGGGTGCCAGTGTCCGCGCCTTGCCGGTTAAGGGTCGTGGGATCATGGGCTTTCCAGAATAGGTCAACGATCTGCCGGTACGAAATTATCCGGGGATCATAGGTGATTCGGACCACTTCGGCGTGACCTGTCCTTCCGGTGCAAACTTCTTCGTAGGAAGGAGTTGGAACAGATCCGGCCGCATATCCCGACTCGACCGAGTGGATTCCAGGAATGTCTTTATAGACCGCCTCCATGCACCAGAAACACCCTCCTCCGAGGACGGCTGTGTTGAACGCTTCCTCATTCATGGTTCTCCGGAATCGGGTTGGCGAACAGGCCGCCGACAGAACTCCCCGGGTGAGGATTGCAGGGAAATGGGCAGGTGACCCATGCGGAGCGCGCGTTTGGATTTGTGCCAACTGAGGGGCGGCACGGCATTTACCAATTTTCCACAAGGAGGGTCAAATCACCCACGAGGGAGTCGATCTTCTTGATGTCCTTGCGGCGGCCTTTTTCGGGTTTGAATTGGGATTTTCGCAGAACCGTGAGAATGTCGCGCATATCGCGGAGCTTGGGCTGGGCAATTCGTTTCTTCTCGGACTCAGCCAGAATGGATTGCTGAATGGAGGCCAGCTCTCCGTCGAGACGGTTCCCGTAGGCCTCGATCGCCGACTGCAGAGCGGCCCGGAGAGTGTCGATCTCCTCGATGACGGCTTTCATGGGGGATGCCTCAAGCCCTTTGGATTTCATCAGCCGTCAATAGATCAACAAAACAGAGTGAACGCAAGGAGCCTGGCCTTATTTTTAAGACACAAAATCACCCGTCAAGGCTGGAATGTATAGGACATTGAATGTATGATGCCTGTCCGGTCTTGCGGTTTTTAATGAATCCGGCCAGTTTCGCGTCAGGCTATGGTGAAAAAAATCGAAGAAGAAAAACACCTTATTGAGGCGGCGACACGAGCTCGTTTAAGAGCTTACGCACCGTATTCGAGCTTCCTGGTGGGAGCCGCGCTCCGTGGGGGCGACGGAATCATCTACACAGGCTGTAACGTGGAAAATCTGAGTTACGGACTCTCGATCTGTGCGGAGCGGGTGGCGGTTTGTGCATCCGTTGCACACGGGATGCGGGACATTCAAAGCATGGTGATCGTCACGGATTCGGAACGCCCGGCCAGCCCATGTGGAGCCTGCCGACAATTCATGGCGGAGTTTAATGCCCAAATGCCCATTTTGCTGTGCAGTGTGAATGGCCGGATCGAACGGCATTCGCTCGGGGAACTCTTCCCGCGCGCTCAAACCGGGATTCTCGGTCGCGAATAATGTTCTACGTGGAACACAATGGCGTTTGAAAATGGGCGCGTTTCTCTATCCTAAAGTTTACGACGTTTTGGTGGTTGGGGCCGGTCACGCCGGAATAGAGGCAGCCCTGGCATCCGCCCGGCTTGGATGCGAGACATTGATCCTGACGCAAAATGCCGACACGGTCGGGCAGATGTCCTGCAACCCCGCCATCGGAGGCCTGGCGAAAGGGCACATGGTTCGCGAGATTGATGCAATGGAGGGTTTTATGGGTGAGAATGCCGATGCGACGGGAATTCAATTCCGAATGTTAAATCGTCGGAAAGGCCCCAGTGTTCGCGCACCTCGGGCCCAATGCGACAAAAAGGCGTATCAATTCCGTGCCAAGGCAAAATTGGAGCGGACGGCGCACGTGGACCTCAAACAAGGGAATGTCGCCCAATTCATTGTCGAGGAAGGGAGGGCGCGGGGAGTTGAAACTAGCTTTGGGGTTCGGTTCCTTGCAAGGGCGGTCATTATAACGACCGGCACGTTCATGCGGGGTTTGCTGCATGTCGGATTGAGGAATGAAGCCGGGGGCCGGATGGGGGATTCCGTTTCCACGGTCAGCGACAGTCTAAGAGAACTCGGTTTCGAGATTGGCCGCTTCAAGACCGGCACGCCGTGCCGCCTGCTCGCCAAAAGCATCGACTTTTCGAAATGCCAGAGACAGGACGGAGAAGAGCCACCGCCGAGATTCGGCTACTCCCGCCGGGGCGGCGGGGAAAGAGGCCTCTTTACATTGAACAGTTCCCGCGCCGAAGTGTTCCACGTGGAACAAATCCCTTGTTGGATAACACATACCCACGCCGGGACGCACGAGATCATCCGCGGAAATCTTGACAAATCTCCGATGTATTCCGGGATGATAGAGGGCATCGGTCCGCGATATTGTCCTTCGATCGAGGACAAAGTCGTCCGATTTTCTGAAAAAGACAGCCATCAGATTTTCCTGGAGCCGGAAGGAAGGGACACCGATGAAATCTACGTCAATGGCGTATCGACGAGCCTCCCGTTCGAGATTCAATATCATTTCATTCGAAGTGTTCCCGGGTTGGAAAACGCGGAGATTCTGCGGCCGGGATACGCCGTGGAGTATGATTTCTGCCCGCCGACCCAGTTGAAGCCGACGCTGGAGACCAAGCTTGTGAGGGGTTTGTATTTTGCAGGCCAGATCAATGGGACTTCCGGCTACGAAGAAGCGGCGGGCCAGGGGCTGATTGCGGGAGCCAATGCCGCCTTGAACGTGCTGGAGAAACCGCCGTTCATCTTGCGCCGGTCCGAATCGTACATCGGCGTTTTAATCGACGACCTGATCACGGGAGGAACCCGGGAACCTTACCGCATGTTTACGAGCAGAGCGGAGTACCGGCTGCTGCTGAGGCAGGATAATGCGGATATGCGTTTGACCGCCCGTGCGGCGGAAGCGGGTCTGGTTGGAGCGGAGCGAAAACAGGAATTTTTGGAAAAGCGCGGGCAGATGGAATCGGCCCGACAATTTGTGCGGGAAAGCAGGATCGACTCCATCCCGATTGGAAGCTGGCTGAAACGGCCGGAGAACGAGTTTGGAAAACTTCCCCAGGCCATCCAATCGGCCTACTCGGAGGAAATCTGGCAGACTTTGGAAACCGATTTGAAATACGAGGGATACATTCGCCGGCAGGAGGAGCAGATTGCGAAGGCGGGCCGGCAGGCGTCGCGACTGATCCCGGCAGGGATCGACTATTTATCCCTGAAAGGTCTCCGCCGGGAGGCTGCCCAGAAATTGGACACGATCCAACCTGTTACGCTGGGACAGGCGTCGCGTATCAATGGCGTAACCCCGGCGGATCTGGCGCTGTTGACAGTTCATCTTGAGAGAGGCTCGCATCGGGCATCATGATGGATCTTCATTGGCTTCGATAAAATGAAGCAGCAGTTCCAACGCGGGTGCCTGACTCTCCGGGCTCGCGTAGCAGTACACCGGAAACTCGGTGGAAATTTCCTTCAGGGGAATTGCCCGAAGACTCGATGCCAAACGCTCGGTTTCGATTTCGAGACACGGTGTGACGCAAAGGCCTATCGCGGCCTGCCAGAGCCGTTCGTTTAGATCGCCACTGCTGCGGTCGATATTTGGAGGAATCGCAGGGTTGCCCGAAAGCGCGGAGAACGCGGTTCCCGCGGGATCCGAGTCCGCCCGGCCATCGACGAGGATTCGCTCTCCGACCAGGTCCGCCAACGCCAGACTTGACCGATCCTGAAGGCGGTGCCTTTTCCCAACCGCGATGATGAGCCGGGTCACGCAGAGTGCAAGCCGCCGAAACGGCCATGCTGGATCGGCGATTCCGTAGGCCGCATCGATTTCGCCAGTTCTCAGGCGCGCTTGGAGGGAGGCGGAGTCTCCATTTTTGACCTGAAGCCGGACACCGCGATGTTTGCGAACAAACTTCCGGAGGATCCGGATTGGCTGAGCGGCAAAGGAAGGATCGCTCACTCCGATGTTAAGCGTTCCGGCCCGCCCGGCCGCCGCATCTTCCAGTTCGTTGCGGGTCGTGCCGGCAAGATCGAGGATCTGCCGGGCGCGCGTGAGCAGGTGCCTTCCGGCCGGGGTCAAAATGGTCCTGCGATTTGCCCGGTCGAACAGGCGGGAGCCAATCTCCTCCTCAAGCCGCCGAATCTGAACGCTCAATGGGGGTTGCGCCATGCCCAGCTGCCGGGCGGCTGCCGTAAAACTAAGCGTTTCCGCGACCGCCACAAAATAACGAAGACGTCGAATGTCCATATCGGAAAAGTATTAAAATTCAATTATAAATAGTAAATCAGTAATGTGTAATGAATTGTCGCTGGGGCGCATCTCCGAAGTGCAAAGAGTGAAGGAATGGAACGAAGCCGGCGAGACGCCAGCGCTCCCAGGGTTGCACCTGTCGGAGATGCGCGCCTGTCGCAGTGTCGCAGTTAGTTTTCATCAAAAGGATCGACAGGATGTTCGAATCTGCCTATATACAGTTTCGGTAGCTCAAAGCTTAATTGTTCGATGAAAAATAAATCCCCCAAACCCCTCCTCCTCGCGGCCTTCGTCTTGCTGTTCACCTTCCAAACCGGTTATTCCCAACAAAACCCACTCGCGTTTTATCGGAACTTGATGGTGAAACGGGTGCTTTCGACCAACGGGTTTGCTTCGGCCCGGATCGCCGGTGCGATTCTCGGAGCGTTTACCCGCAATACCCCGCAACTCGGTCCGCGGTACGCGGCGCTTGCCCGGGCATTTGTGCGCCGGTCTGTGCAGCGTCGGCAGCTTGGCGCGGCGATGGCGGTTTTGGTGCGAGGGTACACCGTCAATTTTTTCAAGCAGGCGGGCGGGTACAACCCGAAGGATCCGCAGTTCGTTCGTGGACTGAACATCCTTCTTGCCTCGATTCCAGCGAGCGCGGATACCCTGCCGCTGCGCATCCAGATCCAAAATCAGCTTCTACAGCTCAATGCCGCCAATGGCGGTGACGAGGAAGACGCACGATTTCTGATCCAGCAGGTGGGCGTCAGCCCGGAGCCCGCGCCGGTTTCCTAGCAGCCTGTCCGACTTCACCCGCACGGCTGCGGAAGACGCGGATTTGGCCGGGATTTGCGTTAGTGGGGAGGCGGGGTGAAGCGCTGTTTTGTAACGATTTTGCAATAGACACCCGTTTGGGAATTGGTATTCTTGAATCCTCCCAAGGATAATCATGAACATAAAAATACCATCCGTCCTCACGGCACTGGCACTGGCAATCAGCGGCTTACCTCAAGCCTCTCAAGCGGCAAACAACTCCGGGTTTCTTTCCTTTCGCAAGCAACTCGCCCTCCGGGTGAAACCTGGCTCGGGGCTGGGATCTGTGAGAGTGGCTTCCGCGCTGCTCGGACGTTACACCCGCCTCTCTCCGGCCCTGGCTTCCCGTTATGCGGCGCTGGCCCGCGCGTTTGCCCGCCGGGCGGCCAGCCGGAATCAGTTGGGAAGCGCGATGGCAATTCTTATTCGTGGATTGTCCGTCAATTATTTCAAGGGCACTGGAAAGTACGACCCACAGGATTCTTCCTTTGTCCGGGCATTGAATGTTCTGCTTGCCGCGATCCCGGCGTCCGAGAACACCCTTCCGCTGCGCAACCAGATCGCCAACCAGTTGGTTCAGATCAATGCGGTGAACGGAGGTTCGGAGGAAGACGCTCAATTTCTCGTGGGTGTCGTTCAGAAGAGCGGTCCGACACCGGTTTCCTGATCCGCCTTACGACGCAAGATCCCGGATCTGCTCCCAGGCGGCTCGCTCCGTTCCCGACGGATGGGTGGGAAGGGTGGCGGTGACCACCACATACAGATCTCCGCGCGCGTCGCTCTTTTTCGGAAGACCCCGCCCGGGCAGGCGGAATTTCCGCCCATTTTGGGTTCCCGGGTGAATCTTGAGTTTGGCCCGGCCTTCGAGGGTTTTGACTTCGGCGTCGCCGCCAAGGACGCATTTCCATGCTGGCACATCCAGATCGACGATGAGATCGGCGCCCTCGACCTCGAATTCCGGATGTTTTTGGAAACGGACGCGCAAATAGAGATCCCCAGCGCCGCCGCCGGCAAGACCTTGGGTGCCCTGTCCGGCAAGGCGGATACGCTGCCCGTCGCGAACCCCTTTGGGAATCTTGACGGTGTAGGTTTGAATCTGGGATGAGTCGCTGCGCCTGAACGAGATCTGGCGGGTGGATCCATGGAAGGCTTCTTCCAGCGTGACCATGATGTCGGCTTCGACGTCGTTTCCTTTTCGAGGTGCCGTGCCAAATCCGGAGCGGCCCCTTCGCGCGCCGAAGAGCTGCTCGAAAAAGTCACTGAATCCCGTGCCCCCGAATTCGAATTCCACCCCCTCCCCGGCGGATCCGAAATCGAAGCCGCCCGGCTCCCCCCCACTCCTTGGAAACCCGGCACCTCCGCCTTGAGGTTGAAATCCGCCGTGCTGCCAGTTGGCTCCGAATTCGTCATATTTGCGCCGCTTTTCCGCATCGCTCAGAACCTCGTAGGCCTCGTTGATTTCCTTGAATTTCTCCTCCGCCGTCTTTTTGTCATCGGCGGTGTCGGGGTGAAACTTGCGGGCAAGTTTCCGAAAAGCTTTCTTGATTTCGTCCTGGCTGGCGGTTTTGGGAACGCCGAGGGTCTCGTAATAATCGCGGAACTGAACTGGCATTTGGTAGATCTAGCAGAATTTATAAAATTCTAGAGATTCCAAATCCGTCAATTCTGATAATTCTGTCTGCTCACCATGCTTGATATCCGACTCCTTCGGGACCAATCCGAAATTGTAAAAGGCCGGCTGGCCACCCGAGGCAGCGATCTGTCCGCGGACGTGGACGCCGTGCTCGCGATCGACGCGGATCGACGCGGCAGTGAGACACGCCTTCAATTGATCCAGGCGGATCGAAAGCGGATCAGCAAGCAGATCGGCGCCCTGCGCGCCCAGGGAGGAGACACGTCGGCACTGGAGGCGGAAGTGCGGGCATTTGGAGAGGAAATGGCCGAGCTCGCTTCCGAGGCGGCCCGGTTCGACGAATGCCAGCGGGATCTGCTTTTGCGGCTTCCAAATCTTCCGCAGGACGATGTTCCGGTCGGTTCCGATGCGTCGGAGAATCCGGAGATTCGGATCTGGGGAGAAAAGCCGGTGATTGCCGACCCGGAGGATCACCTGTCGATCGCGGTCCGCCTCGGTTTGCTCGACATCGATCGCGCCACCAAGATCAGCGGAAGTGGATTCACCTGTTACACCGGAGCGGGCGCGCGCCTGGAGCGGGCGCTTCTGAGTTTCCTGCTGGACCTCCATACCGGAGAGCACGGATACACGGAGGTAAGTCCGCCCTTTCTGGTTCGGCGGGAATGCATGGTCGGGACGGGCCAGTTGCCGAAATTTGAAGACGATATGTATGGCGTGGACGGCGGGGAACTTTTCCTGGCTCCAACGGCGGAGGTTCCGGTGACCAATCTGCACCGGGAGGAGATTTTGCCTCTGGCGGAACTGCCGAAAAAAATGGCGGCATACACCCCGTGCTTTCGCCGCGAAGCCGGCTCGGCGGGTCGCGAAACGCGGGGCATCATCCGGATGCACCAGTTTGACAAGGTGGAACTGGTCAAAATATGCGAACCCGGGGACTCGATCTCGGAACTTGAGCGCCTGACGGCGGACGCGGAGAAGGTCCTTCAGCTTCTTGGGCTGCATTATCGCGTCGTCGAGTTATGCACCGGTGATCTCGGTTTCGGGTCCGCGAAAACGTATGATATCGAAGTCTGGGCGCCCGGGCAGAAAGCCTATCTGGAGGTGTCGAGCTGCTCGAACTTCGAGGACTACCAGGCCCGCCGAATGAACCTTCGCTACAAGGACGCCGAGGGGAAAAATCGCTTTTGTCACACGCTGAACGGCTCGGGCACCGCGCTCGCCCGCTTGTATGTGGCTTTGCTGGAAACCCATATCCAGCCCGATGGGTCCGTCCTGCTGCCCGAACCGCTGCACCGATACTTTGGAAGCGAGCGCATCGGCTGATTTTCTTAAAAAGCTCGCGGCGGGGATGGCGCCCTATCGGCGGACGACTGCGTTTCTTGTGGGAGTTTCGGGGGGACGCGATTCGGTCGCTTTGCTTACCGGACTGCTGGAGCTCGGCTTCACGCGGCTGACGGTCGTTCATTTGGATCACCGCCTGAGGGGGAGGGCATCCGCTGGGGATGCAACATTTGTGCGAAAACTGGCGGCGGGGCTTGCCGTGCCGATCGTGGCGGCCCGGTCGGAAACATCGGCGTATGCCGCGGATCGAGGGATCTCCATCGAGCTGGCGGCCAGGGAATTGCGTTTGGCGGCATTCGCGGCCGCTGCAAAAAAGAAGCGGTGTCCCCGGATCCTTCTTGCGCACCACGCGGAGGATCAGATCGAAACTTGCCTTTTCAATTTCCTGCGCGGCAGCGGGGCTTCCGGCCTGGCAGGGATGCGGGCGGAAACACGGTATGCGATGGGAAAGATAGAGCTGATGCTGATTCGGCCGATGCTTGGAATCCGCAGGACGGAGGTGGATGCCTTTGTCGCGGACCGGCGCCTCAAGTTTAGGGAGGACGCGAGCAACCAAAGTGAGGCGCATACCCGCAATCGCGTCCGGGGCCGGGTGCTCCCGGTGATCACCGAGGCGTTCGGCGGGTCGTTTGGGGATGCGATTCTCCGCGCCGGGCGGATTTTTGAGGCGGAGGACGCCTATCTTCGAGAGGTGGCTGAGCAGATTGAGACCGGCGAAGCGTTGCGATTGGCGGAACTGCGGGCGCTTCCGCTTGCGATCCGGCGGCGCGTGGTCCGTCGCTGGCTCGATGAAAGCGGGGTGAGCGAGGCAGGGCTTGCCGAGGTCGAACGGGTCTTGAGCCTGCTTGAGGTCGGGGACGGCCCCGCGAAGGTCAATCTGCCCGGCGGCCTGCATGCGCGGCGGCGGCAGGGGGTGTTGTTTTTGGAACGGACTTGAAAATTCGAGAGGCTTTTTTGCGGGCTGGCGCCGCGGTGAGGGCGAACTTTTTGCCGGGTCTTCTTTTGCAGGCGGTGATGGTGGTTTTCCTGCTGCTGTACTTGTGGCATGCGGGCACGCGGCAATTTCTGGGCGGCGTATCGGATTTGAAAAAAGCGGCGGGCTATGGATTTGCCTTTGTTTCTTATGTGGTCGCCGCGGCCCTGTTGCCTGAGATGCTGCGGATTGTTTTTTTCCAGCGGGGCGCCATCCGCAGGAAAAACATATGGAACTTCGTGACGGCTGCCCCGTTCTGGGGGTGCCTGGGGATGACGGTGGATCTGCTGTACCATTTTCAGACGATCTGGTTTGGGACCGGGAATGGACTTTTTACGATTTTGCCGAAGGTCCTGGTGGATCAATTTGGTTACAGCCTTTTCCTTTCGGCGCCTTTGACCGTGGGATATTTTATCTGGCGCGATGCCGGATATGAGAAGGCGGCTTTTCGGGAAATCCTGACGACGGATTTTATCTGGGACCGCGTCCTTCCGGTGGCCGTCGCGAGCTGGTGTATCTGGATTCCCGGTGTGTCGCTGGTCTATTTCATGCCATCGGCGCTGCAATTGCCGACGGCGGTTTTGATCCAGGTATTCTGGATCTTGATTCTAACGACGGTGAGCGAGCGAAAGCCGGACGCGACACGCGAACCGGTTGCCTTCAGTTGACGGCCTTGAACATGGCGAGAGAGTCCGTCCGCGGGATTCGGCACGGTTCACGATGGGCGGCGGATGTCCGCAGATCGCGCCGAAACCAAGGAATGACCGTCTTCACAATAAAGGTTACGCCTGTCGGAGCCGTCCGGTTCGGCGCTCTCGACAATGGAGCGTGCAGATTTTACAAAACTTAAACCTTGGAGACACCTGAACGCCTGCTTGTGATTGCCGGAAACGGTCGTTATCCCGAATTCGTCATTCGAGGAGCGCGGGCGGCCGGGGTGAAACACGTGACGGTTGCCGCATTCGACGGCGAGACCGCAGGCCCGACCCTTGCCGCGGCGGACGCCACGGAGTTGCTGCGCGTGGGCCAGCTCGGGCGCATGCTCGACATCGCAAAACGCTCCGGCGCGGCCCACGCGATCATGGCGGGACAGATCGCTCCAAAGAATCTTTTCGACCTGAGTCCCGATATCAAGGCTCTCCTGCTTCTCGCGAAAATCAAGGAACGCAATGCCGAGACGCTTTTCGGAGCGGTCGCGCAATCGTTGGCGAAAATCGGGGTCGAGTTGCTGCCGGCAACGCGTTTTATGGAGGATCAGCTTGCCACCGAGGGGCATATGGCCGGTCCGAAATTCAGGGATCGGGAACGCGAGGACGCGGAATTTGGATTTCGGATCGCAAAGGAAACCAGCCGGCTCGATATCGGACAGACCGTCGTGGTGAAAAATGGGACCGTCCTTGCGGTGGAGGCGTTTGAAGGAACCAACGAGACCATCGAGCGGGCGGGTCGTGTGGGGCGCGGGGGAGGGCTGGTCGCGAAAGTCTGCAAACCCGGGCAGGACATGCGTTTTGACGTGCCAGTCGTGGGAGAGACGACTCTTGCAAACATCGCCGCCGCCGGATTGCGCGGAATGGTCGCCGAGGCCGGGCGGGTTCTCCTGCTGGACCGCGAGCGCCTTTGCGAGGTCGCGGACGAAAAACGCATTACTCTTTACGGGATACTTTCATGAAAAACATCCGAACCGGCGTCGTGGGAACGGGCCATATGGGAATGAATCACGTCCGAATCTATTCGGACCTCGAAAACAGCGAGCTAAGCGCCGTTTACGATGTGGATTCCAACTCCGCCGCAGCCGCGGCAAAAAAATACGGGACCTGTGCCGCCGAATCGCTCGAAGATTTTGCCGGGCGGATCGATGCGGCGACCATTTGCACGCCGACGGTGACGCATTATGAGACCGGCAAATTTCTTCTCGAACGAGGGAAGCATCTGCTGATCGAGAAACCCATCGCCGGGAACTCGGAACATGCCCACGCTCTGCATCGAATCGCGCAGGAAAACGGGTGTGTGCTCCAGGTGGGGCATGTGGAGAGATTTAATCCGGTCCTTAGCGCGCTGGAGGCGAAGCTTAGGAATCCCCGCTTTTTGGAGGTGACGAGGCTGTCCCCATTTCCAAATCGCAGCACGGACATCGGGGTTGTACTGGATCTTATGATCCACGATCTGGAGATCGTGCTCCACCTCGTGAAGTCGCCGGTCAAGTCCATGGACCCGGTGGGCATCGCGGTGCTTAGCAAGGGTGAGGATATCGCGAACGTGCGGCTGCGTTTTGAGAACGGCTGCGTGGCGAACGTGACGGCGAGCCGGATCAGCAGCGACCGCCTTAGGAAGATCCGGGTCTTTCAGGAGGACGCTTATCTTTCGCTCGACTATCAAAAACAGGACGGCGTGATGTACCGGCTCGCGGACAAGAAGATCGTTCGTGAAAAAGTGGCAATCCAAAAGGGGGACGCGCTCGAGCGGCAGCTGGCATCGTTTCTGGAATGTGCCCGGGATGGGCTGACGCCCAAGGTTTCCGCCAAGGAAGCGGCGGTCGCGTTGGATATTGCGCTGGAGATTACCAGGCAGATCGAAGCGGCGGACCCGAGGAGGGAACGCAATATTGATCCGGCAATTTTGCAGGCGGCGCGGGGTGCTTAGTAATAGGAGTCATTAGGAGAACCGGTGGCGGAAAAAATCTGGATGGTTGCCGGGGAGGCAAGCGGAGACGCCCGTTCGGCGGAGTTGATGCGTTCGTTGCTGGAGCGGCGTCCGGATTTGCGGTTCGCCGGCGCGGGCGGGCCAAAGATGGCAGGCATGGCCGGGCGCCCGTTCGATAACTGGATCGCGGACGCCGGGGTTCTTGGTCTGTGGGATGTTTTGAAGCGATATGGCTACTTCAAAGCAAAGTTTGATTCCATGATTCGTGCGATCACCGAATACACGCCTGATGCCGTTGTATTGGTGGATTATCCGGGATTTAATCTTCGCCTTGCGAAGGCTCTGCGAAAGCGGCTCCCGAAATTGCGGGTTATTTATTATGTAAGCCCGCAGGTGTGGGCATGGAATCGCGGGCGGATTCCGAAAATGGCGAAGTGGCTGGATCTCATGCTGTGCATCTTTCCTTTCGAAAGGGATCTTTACGAGGCATCGGGACTTCGGACGGAGTTTGTGGGACATCCGATTGTTGAGCGGCTTCGCAAGGATCGCATGGAGGTTCCCCGCGAAGCCGGGCTGGTCGGGTTGTTTCCGGGCAGCCGGGAACGGGAGGTTAAGCGGAATTTTCCGGTGATGGCAGGCGCGGCGAAGCGGATTCTTGCTTCACATCCCGAAACCCAATTTGAAGCCGCGGCGGCTTCCGGCGCGCATGTGGACATGATGCAAGCCGCGGCGAAGGCCGAGGGGGTCGCGATCCGAACAGTCGCCGGAGACGCGCACGGCCTGATGCAGCGGGCGGGCGTGGGGATTGTTTGTTCCGGCACGGCGACGCTGGAGGCGGCGTATTTCGGCCTCCCGTATGCGCTGATTTACCGGACGGCCTGGCTGACGTATGCCATCGGAAAACGGCTGGTGAAAGTGCCGCATTTGGGAATCGCAAATATCCTGGCTGGCCGAACGGTGGTAAGGGAATTCATTCAGGATTCCGCAACCCCGGGGGCGCTTGCGGATGAGATGCTGCGGCTGATGAATCACTCCGAGGCGAGGCAGGAGTTGGCGGACGACCTTCGGCACGTGATCGAACTGCTTGGCGGACCCGGTGCGAGCGATCGCGCCGCGCGAGCCATTCTCGAAACGCTTGGCTCGGAAGGCCGCAGCCGTGAAGATGCCATCCCGGCCAATTCCGACAACCATGAGTGAATCCTTTCCCAAAGAAACCCTGGAGAACCTTTGGTCTCCGTGGAGAGTCGAGTATTTTCAACGTCCGCCGGACGCGCCGCGCGACTTTTTTTTGCAGGCGGCGAATACGGATGACGACGCGGAGCATTTTGTGGTGGCGCGCCGGAAATCGATGTTTCTAATGCTGAATCGTTATCCTTATACGATTGGGCATATGATGGTCGTCCCGTATCGGAAGCTGTCGGAAATGGAGGAGCTGGCGGACGACGAGGCGATGGAGCTGTGGAAACTTTGTCTGCACGCGCAACGCCTGCTTAGGGAAGTGGTGAAGGCGCAGGGTTTTAATGTCGGGGTGAATCTGGGCGCGGCAGCCGGAGCGGGCTGCGCCGAGCATCTGCACTTTCATATCGTGCCGCGTTGGGACGGGGATTCGAATTTCATGCCCGTGATTGGCGGGACCCGCATCCTGCCGGACGCGCTTGGCCGGGTTTATCAAACGTTGCTCGAAGCGCAGGCGGGGAGCCCGCAGCAGCCGGACGGCGGCCGGGCTTAAAGCCGGTTTAGCAAGTCCGGGAGGACGACGCGGCTGTTAAAGACTTCCTCGGCCAGCCTGCGGGCGAGGCGTTGCTGATTGGGAAAGTCCCCGATAACCCGTTCGCACGCGGCGGCGGCTTCGTCGGGCGTGCGGAACGGATGATAACCTTCGCCGCACGGAAGCAGCGCGCTGACGCCGGTATCCTGGAGGACGAGGGGCCGGCCCATGGCCGCGTAACAAACGCTGCGGTCGCTGAACCAGCCGCCATTTGAAAGGACGTAGCCACCTTTTGCCACGGAGAACTCGGCGGAGGAATTGCGGATGTAGCTGGCGTAGGCGTCGAGGGTGGAGCAGGGGCCGGAGGATTCGACGAATAGCCACCCTTTATCGCGAAAGGGCGGGAGCTCCCATTCGTGGGCGTGGACGTCCATGGCGAGTTCGATGGGGCGGGAAACGCGGGATGGGACATCCAGCATGCGAATGAATTCCTCGCGTTTGCCGCAGAACCACTGCTCTTTGTATTCCACGTTTTTGTAGCCTTCCCAATGGGCGATGGTCGTGAAGCGGTCGAAGGTTTCCTGCGGTGCGAAGGGCCAGTAGCTTAGTGTAACGGGCGGAAAGGCGGGGATCCATTCGATGCCGCAATCGGGGGCAAAGCGGGTTGGAGTTTTCCAGCGGGTGCCGACGGTGACAAAGCGGTCGTGGGCGGCGAAGTTCATGTCGCAGGCGTAGCATTCGGTCCAGATCTGGCTGAATGCAGGGTCGCCGTCGTGGTAAACCTTGATGGCTTTGGGAAACTCGGCGGCTTTGGATCGATAGTGGCCGGAGAGGTTGAGGAAAATGTCGGCCCCGGCGGCGAAGTCGCGGAAATCAGGGAGGTTGCCGGCCTGGTCGTCGATGAGGAGGGTGGAGCGGTCCTGGAAATCGAAGGCGCTCATCATGCGGTTCCAGTGCGCGACGTTTGCGCTTTGCGGCGCGGGGACGTTGTTCCAATGGGGATCCACACATCGGCCGCCGGCGAGGGATTCGACGATCCAGACATCCCAGCCGAGATCGCGAAATCCGAGCGGCCAGTTCATTCCGGTCCAGGTGATGCCGACCGCGGAGATGGGCTGGGCGGCGACGCCGACGGCGATGACGATTTTTCCGGACATGCGGGCTGAGAGTGGCGGATTCCGATGGGAGCGTCAGTCCCGAAATTTGTGCGGCTTCTCTTTTTAGGTGATCCGGCTAGTGTTGGCCCGATGCGGATTCTCGTTTCGGGATTGATCGGTCAGTATGCGTTTGGCGGGGTGACCTGGGATTACATCCAGTATTTGCTGGGGTTCAAGGCGCTCGGCCATGATGTCTGGTATCTGGAGGACACGGCCACCTGGGCGTATGATCCGATCAAGCAGGAACCATCGGCGGATTGTTCCTACAACGTGAACTACCTTGAGCGGGTGATGCACGAGTTTGATCTCGGAGACCGCTGGATTTACCGCAACGAGGCGGACGGCCGCTACCATGGACCGGCGGGCGACGTGCATGCCGAGCGGGTGATTTCGGAGGCGGACGTATTTGTGAATGTCTCGGGCGCCTGCTGGATGCGGCCGGTGGTGGCGGGAATCCCTCGGAAGCTGTTTGTGGATGGGGATCCGATGTTTACGCACATCGGGCTCACGCACAAGCACCGCAACGGCTACCTCGATCATCTGCTCGCGCATGAAGAACACTACACGTTCGGTCTGAACGTCGGCCAGCCGGGGTGCCGGGTGCCGACGGCGGGGATTCATTGGAAGCCGACGATTCAGCCTATCGCCATCGAGTGGTGGCGGAAAAACCTGCTGCCGCCGACGGCCGATCACGTTGCGCGGGATGCGTGGACGACGGTGATGAACTGGGCGAGTTACAGGCCCCAGGAATTCGAAGGCGAGGAATACGGACAAAAGGATGTGGAGTTTCTGCGATTTATGGACCTGCCTCGCAAGACTTCGGAGAAGTTCGTCCTCGCGGTGGGTCAGGGAGTCGGACGCACGCGGCCTACGGAGGCGATCCAGGCGGCGGGCTGGTCCATTATTGAGCCGGATGTGTACCTGCCGGACTACGCGACCTACCACGATTTCCTGGCGAACTCCAAGGCGGAGTGGAGTATTGCCAAAAACGGATACGTGAAATCGCGAAGCGGATGGTTCAGCTGCCGGAGCGCGTGTTATCTGGCGCTTGGCAAGCCGGTGGTGGTGCAGGATACGGGTTGGACGGACCATCTTCCCTCGGGGGAGGGCGTGCTGGCCTTCTCGGATCCGGCTGGGGCGCTGGCCGCTGTCGAATCCGTCGCCGCGAATTATGAGCGGCACGGCGCGGCGGCGAGGAGTTTTGCCGAACAATATCTGGACGCCGCGAAGGTCTGTGCGGAATTGATTGAGTAAAAAACCTGCCGGAAGGTGGCAGGGGACTTAGGTTGACAAAAATGAAGATTTGATCGAATGGAAACCGCCACGCCCATAGTTCCGGACGTTCACCCCCGGCCATCCGGAGGCGGGAGGAGGCCGGTTTTTGTGGGGCGGGACCTGCGAAAGATCTACGTGACCGGCGAGGTCGAGGTGCGCGCGCTCGACGGCGTGGATTTCGATTTGATGGAGGGGGAGCTGCTGGTGCTCTTGGGCGCGTCGGGCAGCGGAAAATCCACGCTGCTGAACAATCTTGGCGGTCTGGATGTGCCGACGTCGGGCACGCTGACCTATCGAGGCCAGGATCTCGCGCATGCGGACGAAGAGGAGTTGACGGCGTTTCGCCGCGACGCGGTTGGCTTTGTTTTTCAGTTCTATAATCTCATCCCAAGCCTGACGGCCCGGGAGAATGTCGCGCTGATCACGGAGATCGCCCGCGATCCCATGACGCCCGAAGCCGCGCTGGCGCTTGTCGAGCTGGAGGGGCGGATGGATCATTTTCCTTCCCAGATGTCCGGCGGCGAGCAGCAGCGTGTGGCGATCGCCCGCGCCATCGCCAAGCAGCCGGAGGTGCTCCTTTGTGACGAACCGACCGGCGCTCTCGATGTGAAAACGGGGGTTAGCGTTCTCGAAGCGGTGGAGCGGGTGAACGATGAACTTGGCACGCTGACCGTTATCATTACGCACAATGCGGTGCTGGCTGAAATGGCGGACCGGGTGATCCATCTTTCGGACGGGCGCGTTTCCCATATCGATAAAAATCCGAGGCGGCGGTCTGTTCGCCATCTTTCGTGGTGATTCCATGCATCCGCTTGATCTAAAACTCCTCCGGGATGCCGGGAAAATGAAAGGCCAGATTGTCGCCGTGGGACTGGTGATGGCGTGCGGACTGGCCATGATGATCATGACCCGGAGCATGATTCTGTCGCTAACCTCGACGCGGGATGCCTACTATTCCGACTATCGTTTTGGAGAAGTCTTCGCCGATCTGAAGCGGGCGCCAAACCCGGTTCGCGCAAAACTTGAGAAAATCTCCGGAGTGGCGGCCGTGGAGACACGTGTCGTGGGGGCGCTGACTTTGCTATTGCCGGGACTCGACGAGCCCGCGGATGGAAGAATCGTTTCAATAGCGGAAGACCGTCCGGTCAACCTGAATCGAATCTTCCTGAGAAGCGGCCGTTTTCCGGAGCCTGGAAGCCATAACGAGGTGATCGCCGGCGAGGCCTTTGCCAATGCCAACGGGTTCGAGCCGGGCGGCGAAGTCGAGGTGATCCTGCGAGGCGCGAAGGAACGCCTCAAGATCGTGGGAATCGGACTGTCGCCGGAGTATGTTTTCGAAGCGCGGCCCGGGGAGACTCTTCCGGACAATAAGCGGTTTGGCGTTTTTTGGATGGGCGAGCGGGATCTTGCGGCCGCGCTGGATCTGGATGGCGCGTTCAACAGCGTGGTTGTCGATGTGGCTCCGGGCGCCGGCCGGGCGGCGGTGATGGATGCGGTTCGCGAGAGTTTCCGGGAAACCACGGCGGAATCGATCAATCTGCTGTAGTCCATCTATTTTATCTTTGCGATCATCGTCGCCTTCGGGGTGGTCTATAACAGCGCGCGGATTTCACTGTCGGAGCGCGGCCGGGATCTGGCGACGCTGCGCGTGGTGGGATTCACGAATCGCGAGGTCGCGGGTGTGATGCTCGGGGAGCTTGCCATCCTGACCGTGATCGCGCTGCCAATCGGGCTTTGGATCGGCGGCTTGCTTGCGAATTCCATTGTGGAAGCTGCGGACACGGAATCGATACGGCTGCCGTTGATCCTGACATCCGAATCCTATGCGACGGCGGTCCTGATCGTTTTAATGTCGGCGGCCATCTCCTTTGCCGTGGTGGCGCGGAGGATCAAACACCTTGACCTCCTGGGTGTCTTGAAGGCCAGAGAGTAGCTTCAGTTATGAAATCGGATACTTCGAAAGGAACGACCAATCGCGCCCGCCGGAAGAAGGGAGCCTGGGGAAAACTTATCCCTTATATGATTGGCCTGGGGGCGGTTATTTTCATTATATCGGGCTTGCTTCCCAAGCCAATGCCGGTGGAAGCCGGCGCGGTCACCCGCGGGCCGCTAAGGGTGACGGTCCTGGAGGAGGGCGAAACGCGCATCCCGCACCGGTATGTCGTCTCGCCTCCGATTTCGGGATACCTGAACCGGGTGCCGATGCGGGCCGGGGATGCGATCGTCGCGGGCAAAACGGTGGTGGCGACGATCCAGGCTACGCAGGCGAGTTTTCTGGATCCGCGTTCGAAGGCCCAGGCGGAGGCGGCGGTCCAGTCGGCGGAGGCGGCTCGTTCGCAAAGGCAGGAACAGGTGGACGGCGCACAAGCGGAGCTGGCTTTGGCGCGCAAGGAAATGCTGCGGACGGAGAAACTTAGGAAGTCGGGCGCGGTCGCGATCCAGGAATATGATGCCGCGGAGAACCGGGTCGATGTGCTGGAGAATCGGCTTCGCGCCGCCGAATTTGCGTTGCGGGTCGCGGAATTCGAGCTCGTGCAATCGAAGGCGGCTTTGTTGCAGGCGGATGCCGGCGAAGATGGGGCGGGGGATGTGATCGAGATTCGGGCGCCGATTACCGGAGTGGTTCTAAATGTTTATGAAGAAAGCGCGAAGGTGATCGCCCAGGGCGCGCCGATTCTGGAGGTGGGAGATCCATCGACGATCGAAGCGGAGATCGAGCTGCTTTCCAGTGACGCGGTCAATGTAAAGCCCGGCGCGGAGGTGGCCATCGAGCAATGGGGAGGCGACGAACCGCTGCATGGGAAAGTGAGCGTGGTGGAGCCGGGAGGTTATACCAAAATTTCGGCCCTCGGAGTCGAAGAACAGCGGGTGAAGGTGCGGGTGGAATTCGTCGATCTGCCGGAGGGCGTGTTGGGCGATCGGTATCGTTTGGAAGCGCGCATCGTGACGTGGGAGTCGAACGATGTCCTGCAGGTGCCGAGCGGCGCGTTGTTTCGCCGGGGGAATGATTGGATGACCTTTCTTGCCGAGGGGGGGCGTGCCAGGGAGACGACGGTGGGAATCGCCCATCATAACGGCGTCGCGGCGGAGGTGGTGAGTGGATTGACGGAGGGACAAAGCGTCATCCTCCATCCGCCGGACACGGTAAGGGATGGGGTGCGGATCAAATCGCGGGAATAAGGGCGATGGTTTGCTGGAGCAGGCGGGCTGGATCTGTTAGAGAGTTGGGAATGCAGGCTTTTCCGGTTCGCGGGTTGGGGGTGATATTGGCGCTGGTTTTGCCAGTCTGCGGACCGCGCGCCGCAGACGCGGTGGATTCGCGCTATGGCGAGCTCATTTATGTGCCGATCTATTCGAGCATTTTCTATCAGGACAAAAAACGCACGCTGGAGCTTGCGGCCATGCTGTCGATTCACAATATCGCGCCGAACCAGGGGATCGTCGTGACGAAGGTCGATTATTACAGCACGAAGGGGGAGCTGATTGCGCATTATCTCGAAGGACCCATCGAGCTGAAGGCGCTGGAGACGCGGAATTTCGTGGTGGAACGGGCGGACACGGCGGGCGGCACTGGCGCGAACTTCCTGGTGGAATGGCGGGCCGAATCCGAGGTTCCCAGCCCCGTGGTCGAGGCGTTGATGATTAATGCCGCTTCGAGCCAGGGGATCTCATTTACCTCCGATGGCAGGGTGATCGAGCGGTTTGGCAAAGCTGCGGCGGAGTAGCCGGGAAACCGGCTTTTCAGGGTGGCCGCCGGATGCGGCAGGGATGGGCGCGCCCTCGGTTCCGATTCGCGGATATTTGTGTTATGACGGTGGGATGACGTCTCGCCCGAACCTCCCCTGCCGCTGTGTTTTCCATTTGCTGGTTGCGATGCCTGCCATCCTTCTGGCGGCTCCTTATGGATTTATGGATCCGAATGGCGCGGCTGCGCGGAAGGCGGAGGCGATGGTGGGCCGGATGACGCTGCAGGAGAAGGTGGGCCAGATGATGCAGGTGGACAGCTCGGTGCTCGGCACGCCGAGCGAGGTGACGGCCTTCGGTCTGGGATCGGTGCTAAGCGGAGGCGGATCGAATCCGAAGGCTGGGAATTCCCCGGAAGCCTGGGCGAAATCGGTGGGCGCTTTCCGGTGGGCGGCCCGCAAGACGCGGCTGGGAATTCCGTTGATTTATGGAATTGATGCGGTCCACGGGCATAACAACGTGGAGGGGGCGGTGATCTTTCCGCATAATATCGGCCTTGGAGCGGCGCGGAATGCGGGACTGGTCGAACGGGCCGCCCGGGTGACGGCGGAGGAGATGGCGGCGACGGGAATTTATTGGGATTTTGCGCCGTGCATAGCCGTGGCGCGGGACGAACGCTGGGGGCGCACTTATGAAAGTTTTGGCGAGACCCCGGAGTTGGTGGCGGAGCTGGGCGCGGCTTATGTGCGCGGTTTGCAGCAAGCACGGCTTTCGGAGCCGGCGTCGGTGCTGGCCTGCGCGAAGCATTTTGTGGCCGACGGTGGGACGTGGAAGGGGAAGGACCAGGGGGATGCGCGGATCGGGGAGGAGGAACTGCGGCGGATTCATCTGCCGGGCTATGCGGCGGCGATCGAGGCCGGCGTGGGATCGATCATGGTGTCCTACAGCAGTTGGAACCGGGTGAAGATGCATGGGAACCGCTATCTGCTGACGGATGTGCTGAAGGGCGAAATGGGGTTTCGCGGATTCCTGGTTTCGGATTGGGCGGCCATCGATCAACTGCGCGGGAGCTATCGGAACGACATCAGGCAGTCGATCAACGCCGGGCTGGATATGGTGATGCTTCCTGTGGGCCCCGGGGCCAAGGACAACTTCGAGGACTTCAGGAAGCATTTGCTCTCGCTGGTGAAGAATGGAGACATTCCGATGAGCAGGATGGATGACGCGGTGCGGCGCATTCTAACCGTCAAGTTTGCGATGAAGCTGTCGGATCGCCCGGTGGCCCCGAGTCCGCCGGCGTTGCGAAAGATCGGATCCGCGGCCCATCGAGCGGTGGCCCGCCAGTGTGTCAGAGAATCCCTCGTTTTATTAAAAAACGAGGGGGTTCTTCCGTTGCGGAAGGAGGGCGGGACAATCGTCGTTGCCGGCCGGGCCGCCAACGATCTGGGCGCCCAATGCGGGGGCTGGACGATCGACTGGCAGGGCACGCGGGCTGAACGAATAAAAGGGGGGACGACGATCCTGGATGCGATCCGGCGCGGGGCCGGAGCGCGGGCGGTTGCCTATTCGCCGGTGGGGAAGAATCCGCCTCCGGATGCCGAGGTTGCCGTCGTCGTCGTGGGCGAAAAACCGTATGCGGAGTTTATGGGAGACCGGGGCAATTTGCGGCTCAATCGGGTTGATCGCATTACGATCGACCGATGCCTCAAAGCCGGATTGCCGGTGGTGCTGGTGATCGTCTCGGGGCGGCCATTGATCATGGCGGAGGAATTTGCAAAATGTGACGCAGCCCTCGCGGCGTGGCTTCCCGGCTCGGAGGGCGGCGGTGTCGCGGATGTCCTGTTCGGCGATTTCGCACCGACCGGAAGACTGCCGGTTTCCTGGCCCCGATCCATGCGGCAGATCCCGTTAAACGCCGGCGATGCGAATTACCGGCCGCTGTTTCCCTGCGGATATGGGCTGGGGTATCGCTAAGAGGGTGGTGGTGCTGCGCCTGTTTCGAGTCAAAGGCGGCATGGAAATACCGGCTGCTTGATCGCCGCCCCGGGATGGCGGTTTTCCTCCCCGTGCCCTGACAAATCCCTCGATCTCATGGACTAAACGGGCGATCAGTGGTGGAACATCTGGTTCGCGAGCCGCCTGCCCGAGGGATCGAAGCCCGGGCGGGACCCGCCACAGCCGTTACCCGCATGCCACCTTTCTTCGCTGCTTACGTGGACCGTCTCGATTCCGCCTATCGGGACAGGCCTTGCTTTGCCGGGATGAAGGCGAGACTGCTCGCCGCATTGATCCTTTTGGTGGTGGTGTTTGTTCCGATCAATATCACCAAGCTGATCCTGATCGAGTCCCCGGCGCTTCCCTACCGCATCCTGTTCAATGCCGCCGCCGCGGGAGTCGCTTTGATTTCCCTGCGCTGGGTCCTGGCTGGACGGCTGGAACGGGCCGGAAATTTTCTGGTGCTCGGCACGGTCGTCATTGCTCATGCGATTGTTTGCCTGGCCCCGCGTTACGCGGAACCCCTGGCGTTGGTGGTGCAGGTTTTTGCCTTCGACCTCGCTTTTCTGCTGCTCGCGCTGGTGTTCGCCACACGTGCGGTCGCATTTCTCTCGCTCGGCATCATTCTTGCCGGGCACTTCGCGCTGTCCAGCCGCCTTGCGGGGATCGGCGGAATGGAGGGGCACGTCAAATTCGCCGCGGATACGCTGCTTCGGGATGGGCTGGCCGCGATCGTTTTTAGCTTCTGCATCGGGCTGGCGTTGATCCGCATGATGGAGGTGGCGTACCGCCGCAGTGAGGAATCGCTGAGAGAAAGCCGCACGCTGAATGAAAACCTGGAACGGATGGTTTCCGAGCGGACGCGGGATCTTGAGGCGGCGACCCGGCAGGCCGTCGAAGCTTCGGGGGCGAAGAGCAATTTTCTGGCGAATATGAGCCACGAGATTCGCACGCCGTTGAATGGCATTGTCGCGGCGGCGGATCTCCTTTTGACCGATCGGGATCTGGCTCCCGGGATGGTCGAGCATGTTCAGCTTATTTCGGAATCGGGCGATCTGCTGGTGATGCTGATCGATGATATTCTTGACTTCTCCAAGATCGAAGCGGGGCAGCTTGAGCTGGAAAAGCACCCATTTGAGTTGCTTTCGGTGATTTCAAACAGCGTCGCGCTGATGGCGGCAAATGCCGTTGCGGCAAAGGTTCGGCTCGATTTCTCCGTGACACGCCAGCTGCGCGGATATTTCGAGGGCGACAGTTTTCGGCTGAGGCAGATCCTGCTCAATCTGCTTTCGAACGCGATCAAGTTCACACCGGAAGGCGGGAAAGTGCGCCTGACTGTCCGTTCCGCGGATGCGCGGGCGGATCCGGCGTTGATCCGATTCGAGGTGAGTGACACGGGAATTGGCATGGATGAATCGGTCAAGAGCCGGATTTTTGCGCGGTTCATGCAGGCGGATGCTTCGACCACCCGGCGCTATGGCGGGACGGGGCTCGGGCTGGCGATCAGCTCGCATCTTGTGGATTTGATGGGTGGCCGTCTCGACGCGGAAAGCGCCGTTGGGAAGGGCTCGGTTTTTCATTTTACCGTTGCGTTGCGACCCGTCGTGCCGAGGGCGGATGCCCTGGATTCGATGGAGTCCGAACCGGCCGCGCTCGGGTTGAGGGTCCTGGTGGCGGAAGACAATGCCATCAACCGGAGAATCTTCCGGATGCAGCTGGAGAAGCTCGGCTGCCGGCCCGTGATGGCTGCAAACGGAGAGGAGGCGCTCGGCGCGCTTGGGCAAGCCCCTCTGCCGGATGTGATATTGATGGATTGCCATATGCCGGGACTCGACGGCTGGCAAGCGACGCAGCGGATTCGCAGTTGGGCCGGCGAGCGTGATGCCTCGCCGCTACAGCGGAAGGCCGCCATGCTTCCAATCATCGCGCTCACGGCAGCCGCTTTGCCTGAGGAGCGGACCCGGTGCCTTTCCGTCGGGATGAATGACTTTGTCGCCAAACCCGTAAAGCTCGCCGATCTCAGCCGCGCGCTTGGTCCGGTCGCGGCTTCCCTGGGGCCGGCGGAGTAGGCAATTGACCGCGGCTTTTGCGGGCAGGAATGCTGGGGTACGACCAGCACCGGACAGTCGGCGTGTCTTAGAATCCACTCGGCTTTGCTTCCCAGAAAGAGATGTCTGATGCCGGAATAGGCGTGCGTGGAGACCATGATGAGGTCCGCATTGACGGACCGTGCCACCCGGACGACTTCGTCTTGAAGAAATCCCGCGGCGACGACTGAATCCGCTGCTTCGAGAATGGGATCGTTGCCTGAAGACGTCTTGAAATTTCGGAGATCCTCTTCCGCCTTGCCCCGCAGAGCCGCATTGGTCGTCGCAAATTGCCGGGAGGTGGTGTGAGCCGGTGCATAGTCCAGTCCTTTGTAAACATGCAGAAGGACGAGGTGCGCTCCGAGCTGACGGGCGAAGGCCGACGCCATGGAGAGAAGCTGTCGTGACCGGTGATTGAAATCCAGTGGCACCAGAATCGTCTTTATTTTTCTTCGCGTATCGGGATCGGATGCCGGCGATTCAAGCGCGCCTCGATCGAGCACGTCGCTGGACTCCGAGGAACGGAGGTTCCTGCGGCGGGGTGGAGGAAACGCTTCCGGATCTGCCCTGCGGCCCTGGATCTCCGATTCGGTGGTCATCGAGAGCGAGCTTTTCATGATCTTTGGGGGGTTGTTTGAGACAGGGTAACCTCACGCATCCGGGTTTCGCTCTCCGCCGCTTGTCGGAAACGCATCGGAGTTTGTTCGGGCGCTTTTCCGGAGCCCCGGAGCGCGCGCCGGCCGCCCCTACCCGAGCAGTGTTTGGGCCACGATCCAAATCGCCACACCGATGACGACGACGGCAAACGTGCGTTTGAGCATCGTGCCCGACAAGGAAGCCTTGACTGCGGCGCCACCGGTCATTCCCAGAGCGCCTCCGACGAGAAACGACCCGGCGATGCCATACGGAAAACTGGCGATTGCCAGGAAGTTGGAAAAGAAAGCGGATGAGCTGATGAGGGCGATGCAGACGAGCGAGGTGGCGAGCGCCCGCTCGATGGGCATGGCGGTGACGAGAAGAAGGGCGGGTACAATGAGAAATCCGCCGCCAACTCCGAAGATGCCGGAAAGGATGCCGGTAAGCGCTCCCGCGAGAACCAGCTTGCCGGCGCAGGACCAGCTGGGTCGCAATATCCCGTCCGGGTCGCGGCGGCAGGCGATGGTTTTTTGGAGGACGCCGTCGGCGGCGCCGCCCTGCCACATCCGAATTCCGATAAAAAGCATCAGGCCGGCGAACAGCAAGAGGGTCAAAAATTCCGGCATGCGCACGCCGAGCCACGCTCCGGCGGGGGCGCCCAGGATGCCTCCGATGCCAAAGATGAGACCCGGTCCCCAATTCACGAGTTTTCTCTGGAAGATGGCGCCGTAAAGGGCGGTGAGCCCGACCACCGCGAGCGAAACGGTGATGGCTTCCCGCAGCGGCATTCCGACCGCGTAGAGAAGCAGGGGCACGGCGAGGATGGAGCCGCCGCCGCCGGTGAGGCCAAGGGCGATCCCGACGATGCCGCCGTAGATTACGGTCAGAATCATTCAGTGCGCGATCCCCTGCGCCTCCGCGATCCGCTCGCATTCCGCGCAGACGCCATCGATATGGACGGCGTCGAATCCTTCGGCGACCAGAAACGATGCCGCCAGCGATGCGCGCTTTCCGGTGCCGCAATGGATAAAGAGCCGGCGGTCCCTGGGGAGTTCGTCGAGGCGGGTTTTCAGCCGCGTGTAGGGAAACGAGCGGGCTCCGTCCAGATGGCCGTCCTCGAATTCCGCAGTGGTGCGCACGTCGATGATCTCGCCCTGGAGCAGCGCTCTGGCGGAATTGAATTCGGGGAAGTCCACCCGCGGCTGGCCTGTCGAAAGAATGCCTGCGTCCTGTGCTTCCTGGACCGTGATCCAGCCGGCGATGTGATCGAATCCGATCCGGTAAAGCTGTCGCAGCGCGAGATCGGCGTCGGGCTCCGATTCCAATACGAGAAGGATATTGTCCGCCTCCGCAAGATACGAACCCGCTGCGGTGGAAAAAAACGGCGATCGCAAGGGAGCGTGGATGGCATAGGCGGCATGGGCCGCGTCGAAGGCCGCCCGGTCCTCGCGGGTGTCGAGGATGTGCGCGTCCTTGCCGGCGGCGAGGGCGCGGAATTCGGCCGCGTCGAGATGCGGCGGGGCCGGCACGCCTCCGGTAACGGGGATGCCGTCGCGATTCACCCGCTTCATGGTCGCAAAGTAGAGGGGGGGCTCCGGCTGGCCGGCGAGGATTTCCTTAACGAAGGCGTCGCGGTCGGTGAGCGCCAGCTTGAGCGCGCCGTTGAAGCGGCGTTCGTAGCCGAGGGTGGTTGTCGGCAGCGCGCCGAGCGCTTTACCGCAGGCGCTGCCCGCGCCATGGGCTGGCAGAATCTGCAGAAAATCCGCAAAGGGAGTGAGCCGGTCGTGCAGCGAGGTTTGCAACTGGCGGGCGGAGGGTTCCATGACGCCCTTCTGTCCGGCCGCGGATTCCAGCAGATCGGGGCGTCCGACGTCGCCGACAAAGACAAAATCGCCGGTTGCGAGCGCGACGGGCTGGTCGGCGCCGCCACCGATGTCGGTGATGAGATAGCTCATGTGCTCGGGCGTATGCCCCGGTGTGTGGATGGCTTCGATGCGGATATTGCCGACCAGAAAAACTCCGCCATCTTTGAGGAAGTGAGTGTTCGGACGATCGCCGGGCCATTTGTAGGTCCAGTCCGGTCCGCCTTCGGCGGACAGGTAAAGGTGGACATCCGGGTCCCGGGCGAACTCCGCGCCTCCGCTCACGAAGTCGGCGTGAATGTGGGTCTCGGCCACCGCGGTGATGCGGAGGCCATTCTCGGCGGCGAGTTTTTGGCAACGGTCGATGTCGCGTTCCGGATCGATGATGAGGGCGTCGCCCGAGCGCTGGCAGCCGATGAGGTAGGCGTATTGTGCGAGGTAGGGATCGAAGATTTGGCGGAGTAACATGGCGTGGGGAGGGGGATGAGGGTTAGCGAGTCACGCAGGCGAATTTGCGGCGGCGATTCCAGGGCATTCGGGCGATGACCATTCCCATGCCGCAGGTGTCGGTGATGCCGGCAAATACGAGGCCTGCCCCGACAAAGGCGGAAAGGGCGAACCAGGCGGGGTGAATGAAATAACCCAACATGCATCCGATAAAGACGAGCCCGCCCGCGGCGATGCGAACCTGCCGTTCGAGGGACATCGTGCGGGCTCCGCGGTTGAGCGGCAGGCCGGCGGTTTCCCACGCCTGCACCCCGCCGTCGAGGATATGGAGGCTTGGCAGGGCGCTGCCTTTGAGTTTTTCGGCGGCCTGTCTGGCCCGGTTGCCGGATCGGCAGATGAGAATGCAGGCGTTTTTTCCGCTCGCGAGTTTCTCGATCTCGCCGCGATCAAGATCGCTGAGCGGATGCAGGACGGAGCCTTCGATATGTGCTTCCTCGAACTCCGCCGGGGTGCGGACGTCGAGCAGCAGGGCATCCTTCGATTTTTGCTGTGCGCCGGAGGGCGGGAGCAGGGAGATGGGAAGTTCGGATGTTGGAGTCATTGTTTTGTTGGTGGTTGAGATGGGTGAAAATGGCGGGAGCTGGCGGGTTTCAGGAACCGGCGAAGGCCTCGACGGGCAGGCCGGCGGCTTTCCATTCCGGCACGCCGAAGGAAAGCCGGCGGACGGGCGCGCCCAACGCCCGGAGGGACTCCGTGCCGTTGAGAGCGGTGACGCAATAGGGACCCCGGCAATAGGCCAGGATCGCCCGGCCGGGAGGGAAATCCTTCACCCGCCTGGCCAGGTCCTCGAAGGGAATGTGGCGGGCATTTGGCAGGTGGCCGGCCTGGAACTCGTCCGCATTGCGCAGATCCAGAAGGACCACGCGGTCCGCGCGGACTTCTTCCAGGACCTCTTCCATCGTCAGCGTGGACAAGGACTCGGGATGCTCAAAATAATCGCGGATGATCTCCCGAAGCTCGGGCAGCAATTCCTCGCCGAGGCTCCGGAGAGCCAGCCACATGCGGGTGACGTTTTCCCCGGCCAGACTGCACCAGACGCGCCGTCCCTCCTTGCGGCCCCCGACCAGGCCCGAGGTTCGCAGAACCTTGAGATGCGCGCTGGCCGCCGCGAGCGACTGTCCCGTCATTTCGGCAAGCTGATCGATGCTTTTTGGTCCCTGGCTGAGCAGATGAATGATCTTCAAGCGCTTCGGGCTTGAGAGCGCCTCGCCGAACCGGGCGAGCAGGGAAAAGATCGCCTCCTGTTTCGCCAACGCGTCCGATTTCACGAATGACCTCCAAGGTTGGAACGCTTTGGCAAATCGAGGACGCCCGTTTGTCTCAAGGCGGCGGTTTCGCACGGCAAAAAAATGGCCTCGGTGATTGGCCGGATGCAACGTCGAGTGGGCATGGAACGAAGATTGCGCAATAATAACAAATAATCAAATGATTATTTGATTATATGGGAAAATAAAGCGGCGGGTCCGGAGAAAAATCCGACAGGACCGGGGGTGTTCCGTCGGCCGGGAATCCGGCGTTCTGTGTGTGGAGCCGCCCCGGGGACGCCAAGGAAAAGGGCCCGCGTTTCCACCCGCTGTTTTCATGTTTTCATGTTCCTTGCAATCGATGCGACTTTGTCGATGCTCGGATGGGCCGCCTTCGAGCGGCGGGACCTCAGGTCCTGATCCGTATGCATATGAGCAAATCTTCCCGCATTCATTTTGCCGTGGCCGGTCTTGGATGGCCGGGCCGCATGCATTCGGCGGCGGTGCTCGGCGCCCGGGGAGCGGTGCTTCATGCCGTGGTCGATGCCAACGCCGATCGATTGAAGGAGTTTATGTCCGAGTTTCCGGTGAAAATCGGCCACACGGACTATGATGCCGCTTTGGCGGACCCGAAGATCGATGCCGTTATTCTTTGTCTGCCGAATTTCCTCCACTTTCCCGCATCCATGGGAGCCTTGCGGGCGGGCAAGCATGTCCTGTGCGAAAAGCCGCCGACCCTTACGGCGCGGGAGATGCGGCGGTTGAAACTGGAGGCGGAGTCCAGGGGATTGATCTACGCCTTTGGGAGACAGATGCGTTTTGGAGGGCGCATGATGGCGGCGCGCAAGCTGGTTCGGGCAGGGAAGCTGGGCGATGTCTATTACGCGCGGACATCGTGGCTGCGGAAACGCGGGATTCCGATCGGCATGGGAGGCTGGTTTTTGGATCGGAAGAGAGCCGGAGGCGGGGCCTTGATCGATATCGGAATCCACGCGCTGGATAATGCCTGGTATCTCATGGGGTCGCCGAGACCGGTGGCGGTCAGCGGCCGGGTGTTTCAGAAATTCGACGGCCTGGTGCCCGGGAATGTCCACAACGATGTGGATGACTGTGGATTTGCCTTCATTCGTTTCGAAGGCGGGCAGGTGTTGAGTCTCGAAACGACCTGGGCGGCGAATCTACCGGAGACGATGGCCGAGGGTTGGAATGGATCCGCGGATTGTGTGTTGTTCGGCTCGAAAGCGAGCCTGCAATACCAGCCGCTGCGATTGTTCGAGGGAGACGGGGAGCATGTGCGGGTGCGGGAGGTCATCGCCGGGAAGACCGATGAGTTTCAACTGCAACTGAAGGACCTTATGCGGGCAATCCGAACCGGGAATGCGCCGGTCAGCAACGCGACGCACGCCCTCTGGCTGATGCAGATGCTGGATGCGGTTTACCAGTCCAGTCAAACGGGCCGGGAGGTGCGGATTCGCACGCTGGGATAGTGGGAGGAAGCTCCCGGCTCAGAATTTTGGAAACTGGACCCACTTGGCTCCGGCTTTGGAGCTTTGGACGACGGATTCGATGAACGCCATGCCTTCGATGCCGTCGTCGATCGTCGGAAAATCGAGATTCCTAGGCGGCTTGCGGCCGGAGACCTCCGCTTCGATCGCGCGGAAGGCATCGCGGTAGAGGTTGCCGAAGGCTTCGAGGTACCCTTCGGGATGGCCGGGGGGAATGCGGGTGGCTGCCACGGAAACCGACTCGTTGTAGCCGTTGCCGCGGCGCCAGATTTCGCGGGGTTTGTCCGGGTATTTGAGGACGAGTTCGTCCGGATGCTCCTGGCGCCATTCGAGAGACGCTTTGGTTCCGTAAACGCGGATGTTGAGATTGTTTTCGTCGCCGATGCAAATTTGCGACGCGTTGAGGATGCCCTTGGCGCCACCCTTGAAGCGGAGGAGGACGTTGCCGTCGTCGTCGAGTTTGCGGCCGGGGACGAAGGCGGTGAGGTCGGCGCAGAGCGAGTCGATCCGGAGGCCGGTGATGGTGCGGGCGAGGTTTTCGGCGTGGGTGCCGATGTCGCCCATGCAGCCGGCGGCTCCGCTTTTGCTTGGATCCGTACGCCAGCCGGCCTGTTTGTTTTCGACGGCGGTGCTGAGCCAGCCCTGGGGGTATTCCACCACGACTTTGCGGAGCTCGCCGAGTTTGCCTTTCTTTACGAGTTCGCGGGCCTGTTTGACCATCGCGTTGCCGGTGTAGTTGTGGGTGAGAACGAAGACCTTGCCCGATTTTTCCACGACGCGCTTGAGGGCGCGGGCTTCCTTGAGGTTGAAGGTGACGGGTTTGTCGCAGACGACATTAAAGCCGCTTTCGAGAAAGAGCTTCGCGGGGCCGAAGTGCTGGTGGTTTGGCGTGACGATGACGACGAAATCGAGGCGGTGGTCTTTCGGGAGCGCGGCTTCGGTTTTGGCCATCTCGGCGTAGCTGCCGTAAACCCGCGCGGGATCCAGGCGGAGGTC
>Ga0351866_10097_pt1 | contig 34890 bp, 30 predicted proteins | sample TotcelFGM3001L11_FD_206783 | JGI IMG/M metagenome (GOLD analysis project Ga0351866, IMG submission 206783) | Enriched cells from coal bed in the Powder River Basin, Montana, United States - Total cells FGM rep2 HSBNCT.FGM.300.1.L11 ...
TGATATATTTCCAGGCGTTGCTCCAATCATGGTTCTCTGCCATTTCTTCGGCCCTGGTCCTGTAAGCCTGCGGCAATTCTTGGCGTATGACGGCACGCGTCTCCTGGTCACAGGCCCCCAGCACCGCAATACCTTTTTCAAGATCGGGCTGAAAGCGATCCCCTGGAGTGAGTTTTCCCCGCCAGCGGACCTTTTTCCCCTCGTAGGGAGTTAGATTCAAGGCAGGTACAACAGTAATCATAGAAACCTGCTTCACGGGGAGAGAATCACCCACGTCAAACAGCATCCCGTCGATTACGCAGCCGGCGATAATTGTATCCACTGGCCTGGAGCCTAAAGCCTGAACCGGGATGAGCAGGCAACATAGGCCGATGACGCAGAAAGTCTTGAACTTCTTTTTCATAATTGAGCTGCCTCCTGAACTACCGGTTATTCCGGAATTTCTCGAGCCAACCGCACCAGCCTGGTTTGCAGGAATCTGCCCTGGCTGTGACCGTTATCCGGATTGGGCTTTCCTGGCCGAGCTTCTCGAAAAACTAGGTAAGAAATCGGCTGCTATTGATGCTTATGCAAAAGCCGTTGGGGTATGTGGATATAAGCCGGATAGAGATAAATTCCTCCAAAAAATTGAACAATTAGGCGGCAGCATTAACAACATTCCCCTGAGTAAAGATGGGGGAAAAGAATTCTAATTATCCCAACCGACAGGGGAATAAAAATGGCTTCCTCAATTTCCACCCAATTACGGCCGGACGAAACCATCCTGTACCAAACCAGTTTGAGGCCAATCATCATGGTGGTCTGTGGTATCTGCTTGTTGATCGCGGCCTTTTTTTTGGTGATGATCGCCCTCAACCCCGGTTCGTTTCTCCAGGAGTTTTTTCAGAGAGACGCCAATAAACCAATGGGCCGCGGTGATCACATTTTTTTTGCCGGGGTGGCGATATTCTTCATCTTACTGTTTTATTTCTCGGTTAAATTTCTTTACGATTATTTTTATAGTGAGGTTGCGGTCACCAATCAGAGAATTATCGGCAAAATTCCCACCGCTTTGCTCCCTTTCTGGTTGCAACCCTTGGATATTCCTTTAACAGAGTTGCAATACGTTTACACTAATGACTACGGTGGCACCAGTTATGGCTATGTAATAGTGGTGAACCGGCTCGGGGAAAAAACGATATTTCGCAATTTTGCTGATCCCGAGGAATTGCGTCGCCAGATTATCCAGGACCGTGTGCTGGAGAAAGAGCCTCCCCAACAGGTCCAGAGAAGACGGTTAACCGGGATTTTTTGTTTCATCCTGTTTATCGTAACCGCAATTATTTGTTATGGGTATATTTTGCCGCTGTTGGAGTCCACCTCCAAAGGTCAGGCTCCGCCCTCTCGGACTGCCACAAGCGCCGAACAATATGTGGATCAGGGAGTTAAGGAGAAAGACCCCCAAATAAAAGTTAAATTGTATACCAAAGCCATCGAGTTGAACCCTAATTACGCCGTGGCCTACAACAACCGTGGTAATGCCCAGCTTAGCCAAAAAAATCTCGGCTATGCCCTCCAGGACCTGAACCAGGCGATTGCTTTGAATCCCAACTACGCCCTGGCTTATAACAACCGTGGCAAGGTGTACTTTCAGCGAAAGAAATACGACCTGGCCCTGCAGGATTATGACCGGGCGATCAGCCTGAAGCCCGACTTTGCCAAAGCCTGTGTCAACCGCGGGAAAGTCTATTTCATGCGCCAGGACTATGACCTGGCCATGATGGACTTTGACCGGGCCATCGCCCTAAAACCCGATTACGCCGCAGCCTATTATTTCCGGGCATCTATTTACCACCGGCAAGGGGACATCGAACAGGCCCGGGTGAGCTACACCAAAGCCAAGTCTTTAGATCCAAAATTGCCGGATCTCAACATTGAGGTAAAGTAAAAAGAATCGAAGCCCTACATTAACCTTGAACCTAGAACTTGTCTGAGCAGGAAGTTAATCCGCCGGACCTTCTCGGAGGGTGACATGCCGGAAGTTTTTATTTCTTATTCCCGTAAAGATAAAGATTTCGTTGCTAACTTAAACCAGGCTCTGGCTGAGCAGCAACGAGATACCTGGCTGGATACCAAGGATATTCCGCCGACGGCGGAGTGGCTCAAAGAGATTTTTAGCGCCATTGAGGCAGCCGACACCTTTGTCTTTGTTATGAGTCCCGACGGCATTCTTTCCCCGATCTGTCAGCAGGAACTCATGCACGCCCTGGAGCACCACAAAAAGATCATTCCCTTAGTGCGGCGCGAAGTTGACACCAAGACGGTTCCTGAATCCCTTGCCAAGCTCAACTGGTTATTCTTTCGCGAACACGATAACTTTGACGCCTCCTTCCAGACGCTCGTCAAGGCCATCAACACCGACCTGGATCATGTGCGGGCGCACACGCGCTTTTTGCTCAAAGCCATCGACTGGGAGACCAAAGGGCACGACCAAGGCTTGTTGCTCAGGGGCCTTGATCTGAAAGAAGGCGAGGTCTGGCTGGCCCAAAACAGTGAGAAAGAACCCAAGTCCACCCCGCTCCAGGTGACCTATATCCTGGCCAGCCGCCAGGCCGCAGTCAAGAGGCAACGGATCCTGTTAGGGGCCGTCACTTTCGCCCTGATCGTGGCGGTGGGGTTGGCCGTACTGGCTTTTTATCAATCCCAGCTAGCCCAAAGGCGGGGGCTCATCGCCTTATCCCGGCAATTGGCGGCTCAAAGCCGTAGCCTCCTGGAGAGCGAATTTGACCTGGCTTTACTTTTGAGTGTGGAAGCTATCCGGGTGTCGAAGGAGATTGTGGCGGCAGGCAGCTCATGGGCGGGCTGGCTCCAGAAAAGTGTCTTTTTGTGGGACCGGGAGTCTGCCGAGGCTATGGAACCCCGCAGCAGTCTCTTGGAGGCTCTGAACTATAAGCCAACGCGGCTCGCCTACCTGAGGACGCCCGGTAGTGGGGAAAGTCTGCGTTTCAGTCCAGACGGGCGCACCCTGGCCACTCTCAGCAGAAAAGATGTGTATGATAATAAGGTTTATGTGGGGCCACAATACTACCTCACCTTTTGGGACGCAGGTACGGGCCAGATGCTGGGACCCCCTCTCCATAGCCCCAATAGTAACACTATCCTGGGTTTCAGCCGCGACATGAAAACCTTGGTTACGGCCGCTTTGATAGATGTCTATAGCAAGCAGCCGGCGGTAGTCACCTGCTGGGATATAGCTAACGGCCGGCAGACAGTCCAAAAGACCTACCCCGGGGGCGTGGCCCTGGCCTTCAGCACTCAGAGAGACCTTTTGGCCGTGGCGGAAAAGAACCGCGTGCACCTGTTCATCATAGGGCAGCCCCAACCCCTGGTGAGCCTCGAATGTCCAGCGCCAATCTCCGATAAGGCGGGGATGAAATTCAGCCGTGACGGGAAAACCCTGGCCGTTTCCTTGCAGAACAGAACCTTGATGGTGTGGGAGGTGATGTCCCTTCGGAATCCCCGTCTGGTGTGTCAGGAAATCTTGGAGATGGACTGCTGGGCCCTCAGTCCCGATGGCAAGACCCTGGCTTTGGTCAGGGATGATGAAAAGCATTCATTATCCGGCGGGATTGTCAGATTGTGGAGTGTCGACCAGAAACGACAGGTGGGTGAGATACCCTTTACGGGAACGGGCTATTTTCTTAAACACTACCGGCTTGAGCTGGCATTCAGCCCGGATGGCCGGACCCTGGCCTTGGGGGATATGTTTCGCAATTCTGTCTTGCTGTGGGACTGGACCACACCTCAGCCCCGGGAAGTCAAGCTTCCCGGTCACGTCGGCGGGGTGCGCACCCTGGGTTTTAGCCCCAATGGCCAGGTACTGGCCGCCGCCTCTTGGGATGGCCCTAACATCCTCTGGGGTATATCCGGACAGCAACGCCTGGGGCAGTCTCTGGAAACCCCTAATGTGACGTGTGCAGTTTTTAACTTGCAGGGAGACACTCTGGCCCTGGGGGGCGAGGATACCGTGAAAGTGTTTGCGACGGACGCACTCTTCACGCCGGGGGCGCACCCCAAGATTCTCCCCGGTAAGGCGCAGCAGGTGGTTTTCAGCCCGGACGGCAAACTTCTGGCGGCCGTGGACGATGCCAGGGCCGTCACGTTATGGGACCTGGACCGGGGTAAGCCGGTAACCGAGCCCTTGCAATTAACCGATGCCTCCGGATCCTGGCGAGGGAAGCGAGTGGCGTTGACCTGGGAAGGGGCCGACCGGGTGCTGGCTGCCAAGAGCTGGGAACTCGGAGATACCTCCGGATATGCTATTTCTCTGTGGGATGTGCGTCAGCGCCAACTTTTGGGGGAGCCGCTCCGGGGCCACAAAGAACAGGTGCTATGCATGGCTTTCAGCCCGGACGCCCGGACCCTGGCCTCCGGGGATGCCGAGGGAAATATTCGCCTCTGGGATGTGGCCACCGGTAAGCAAAGGGTCATACTGTCCACGGGACAAACCAAATCTGTGGATGCCCTGGCCTTTCAAAGAGACGGCAGCCTCCTGGTTTCGGGTCACAGCGACGGCAGGGTCATTTTCTGGGACCTGGTCCATGATCAGCAGCTAGGACCAAACCTCAAATTCCACCGGGATACGGTCTCCAGTATAGCCTTCAATCCCACCGGGCTGACCGTGGCCTCCACCAGCGGCGACGAAACGTTTTTATGGGACGTTGCCAGCCGCCGTCCCTTAGGCCGGCTGCCCCACGGCCTTCACTTTGGCACCCTGGCTTTCAGCCCGAACGGCAAACAACTGCTCCTGGTGGGTTCCGAGGCGCAGCGTCAGATGCTCTGGGATGTGGACCAGGATTCCTGGCAGGCCCAGGCCTGCCGGATAGCCAACCGCAACCTGACCCACGATGAGTGGCTGTATTACCTGGGAAACGAGCCTTACCGGCCAACCTGCCCCAGCCTGGCTGCGCTCAACACGCCGGAAACACCTGTCATCGCCGATAAGGCTGCAATTCCAGCTCCCACTCCAGCTCTGACCCCGGCTCCGACTCCGGTGAAACCGGAAGAGAAGGCCGAGGTCGCGGTTGAACCGCCACCGGAAGAAGGAAAGAAACCAGTAATGCCCCCACCGCCCCCTCAGCAAGAAGAAACGAAGGCTCCCGAACAGGAAGCGCCAATAGCTCCTGAACCGAAAGCAATTCCGACCGTGAACTGGTCCGTCAGGGCAGAGGCGTTCAAAAAAGCGCAGGATTGGCAGGGCCTGCAGGCCCATTGCCGTCGATGGACCCAGGCCGAGCCAGACAACTATTTAGCCTGGGCGGAGCTTGGGATTACATATGAAAAAAGGCTGAATCGGTACGGCGATGCCGTCGAAGCTTACCGAAAGGCTCTGCGCCTTAAGCCTGATGAGGCCAGGGTCTGGTACAATCAGGGGGTGGCATACCAACTCTGGGGCCGTCACCGGGAGGCCATCGCTCCGTACCAGGAGGCTACGCGCCTGAAGCCTGATTATGTCAGTGCCTGGAATAACCTCGGGGTGGCCTACAATAAAATGGGCCGTCTTCGGGAGGCCATCGCAGCATACCGGGAGGCCCTGCGCCTTAAGCCCGATCATACTGATGCCTGGTCGAACCTCGCCAATGTGTATGCCCTATCAGGCAATCGCAGCGCCGCCCTGGAAGCGGTTAAGGAGTTACGCCGGTATGACCCCCAGAAAGCGGAAAAACTTTTCAACTCTATCATGAAGCAATGATCCTGGGTTGCCAGGATCGACACCGGGGAGATTTGCGGAACACCGGCAATGGTCATTAATCCCCAGCGGAGCGGCTGGCGCATGTGCACCGTTCCTGAGTTGAAGGCCCTCTTTCAAAGAAGCGCCAACCCTAAAATATAGACCAGATATTTCAAACTACCGGCTACGACTATTGGGTATGGTAAGGGCTATTGAGAGACGCTCGTCGGCCTGGTTCTTCTTCTTCAACGGCCAAAAGAACTGGAGCAACCCGGCTACCCACGTCAACGGACGGGCGTCTGCAGTGGGTTCCCGAAGATGATGGTTTCCTCTTTTACCTTTGAAAAGCTGGACCGGACCTACCGGGATTGCATCAAGCACAAAAGGAGAAACCCGCGGCAGTGAACCTTCCTCCGATCAACCTATCGGTCAAATACACCGGGGTAGAAGTGGCGTTATCTGCCCTGATCCGTAACTTATCACATCGCCAAAAACCTTCGCTATCCAGTAGCATCTCCATCCTTCTTGGCCTGAAGGCCCCCTGCCATTTCCGCCGACAACCAGGCGTTCCCCGACCACCGCCATCTGAAATCTCCCCCCCCACAAGTGCCCGTGCAAGACAACGAAACGAAAGCTGGTATTTTTCCGGGCAAGGTGATAAGTGTCGAACATGGCAAGTAAGGTGGCACCAAGCAAATATTGAGTAAGTTGATCGAGAGGGCCGGGCAGAAGAAAGATTCATGTCCACTTCTGGAAGGGCGTAGGGGGAGATCCGTGCGACCCTTAGTATTTAGGCAGCTGGAATCTCACCCCTGATTCCCTTCCGGAAGCTCATACAATTATATGATTACCGGTCATTTGACCGGATTGTAAGTTGGGGCCGTTGCCGGTGCTTTTCCTTTGAGGAACTCCTGGTAATACCGGTAGGTAAGAGGGCGCCCCTCTTTCAAGACCTCAGCATCGACCGTATCGCCGATAAAGATGGTATGGGTGCCCAAATCAACCTGATCGATCACTCTTGCCTCCAGAACCGACAGAGCATGTTCTACTACCAGCGGGCAGCCGGCAACCCCGATTTTGAATTGCACTTGGCTGAGTTTGTCCACATCCCGGCCCGACCGGAAACCGAAAAGTCCCAGGAAGGTCATGGGCGCCGACTCGTCCAGGACGGAGACCCCAAAAAGTCCACTTCTGGAAATAAATTCATGGGTCAGATTTTGCTTATTGACGATTACCGCAACTCTGGCCGGGTCGGAAGTGACCTGGATCACGGTGTTGACAATCTGGCCGTTCAGCCGATTTCCATCACGCGAAGTAACGATATAAAGACCGTAACTTAAATCTCGGAAAGCCCTGCGGTCGAAATCCGGGCTCATAATCTCTCCCTTCTTTGAAAGATTTATTAATAGGTTTCCCTCCAAAATAGGAGCGGCATTTGGTGGCCTTCTAACTCGCCGGAGGAATGGGAATTTTAAGTCCTCTGGCATTTGGAGGGAAACCTGGTGAGGAAACCTATTTGGACAGCATTTCCACCACGCCCCGGCCATAGTCTTGGCAGGCCTTGACCCCTTCATTCGAAGAAATCCGCGCCTCTATCAAATTGAAAGATCCCAGGTCCACCATGTTCATCTTGAAGACGAACTCCATGGTGTCAAAAATCAATTTGGGCGCATCGCCGCTATGGGTATAGGATCCGAAGGCCCCGCCGACCTTCCCCTCCAGGTTGGCTTTTTGCGCCAGGAAAAGGAAGGTTTTCATCCCTTGGGTCATATCCCGGTGGTAGGTGGGGGAGCCGAAAATATAGGTATCCTAACCCTGTAGGGCTGCCTCATTTTTGATCTCGGAAATTTTCTTGGTTTCGACTTCGTGCCCGGAGAAACGGACTCCTTCTGCCATGTATTCGGCCATCTTTTCAGCGTGGCCAGTTCTGTTATCGTACGCAATCAATACCTTCACCGGGGGTCTCCTTTTAGGATGGTAATTTGTCAGGCCTAAGATGGTGGCTTCAGTCAGGCCATAATGGTTAGGCCTTCCACAGACCGTGCAGATTACAGTATTCCCGCGCTACCACCTTTTCGGCCTTAATGGCAAAACTGGCTTCCGGTGATTCTCCCGGATTCAGAAATTGGCGGTAGGCTTTGCCGTCGGCAATGACCTCGATCCATTCGATGTAATGGTTTTGGTCCATGGGGTGGAGGACGCTCCCCACCGTCACCTTGATGCCAGCGGCGGTCCTTTCGATCACCGGCACATGCTTTTCCTTGGCGGCGTCCGTGGTGTTTTCCTTGAAGAGGGTCATGGGTTGGCCGCAGCACACCATCTGGCCGGCCCCGGCATGCACCATCTCAGCGATATTTCCACAGACTGCACACTTATAGATTTGCAATTTCTCCGTCATTTCCATATCCTCCTGAAATTATTCGCTGCGGCCTTACGCCACCTTGTTAAATGCCTTGGCACCGCTGTTGCAGACCGGGCACTTCTCGGGGGGCTCGTTTTCACAAGTATAACCGCACACGGAACACACGTAGTAGTCCACGTTTTCCTGTTTTTGGGCCAGGTTGGCCAGGGCTTTCTCGTACAACCCGGCGTGGATCTTTTCCACCTCGTTGGCGTAGTTGAAGCTCCGTTCCGCGGCTTTGTTGCCTTCGACCTGGGCCGCGGCGATCATCTCCGGATACATATGCTCAAACTCATGGGTTTCCCCGGAGATGGCCGCCTTCAGGTTTTCCGCGGTGGACTTGATGCCACCAGCGACCCGCAGATGGGCGTGGGCGTGCACGGTTTCCGCTTCCGCGGCGGCCCTAAACAGTTTGGCCACCTGGGGATAGCCTTCTTTCTCCGCCTGCTTGGCAAAAGCCAGGTACTTGCGGTTGGCTTGAGATTCACCCGCAAACGCTTCCATCAGGAATTGTTCAGATTTCGTCATCTGGTTCTCCGGCTTAAGATTGTCGTGGTTTCGTTGGAGTTTGCTTTATCAGGATCACCCTCTTCAGGCCTTTTCGGTTTCTCCTGGGTGACGAGCATCACGAAACCGCGGTGAATTGGTCTTTCCCAGCACCGCAGATGGGGCAAACCCAATCGTCGGGGAGATTTTCAAATGCCGTATTGGCGGGAATATTCGCCCCGGGGTCTCCGTTAGCTGGTTCGTAGAGATAACCGCAAATTCCACACTGGTAGTCTTGCATCAATTTCTCCTTATAGTTTAAATTTTCCCAACGGTTTCTCTTTATGTGCGCTTCGCGCGCAGCCTCGGCCAGCTTTTGGGTCCTGGATGCCGGCTCTCGCCACACTTCGTTCACTGATTAGGCGGCGCCGCAGGGTGGCCGGCAGAAGATCTCACAAGCCGACCAGTAGCAGCGGGGCATGAAAGAAACAAGAAGGCGGCCCTAATCATGTCGGGGCCACGGCACTCCTGTGGCCTCCTCAATGAAGCAGCAGAAATGATCACCATCAATCACCCGCAAAGACACCGGGCACCTCAATTTGATCTTGTGTGCCCCCACCTCCATCACTTCCCAATCGCCGCCCCTCGGACCGCTATCAATGTGGATCTTGTGGCCCGGCTGCAACGGATAAGGTCGAAAAATTGTGACGGTGTGCGTGCCCTTGTCCATATGGGCGTTATACGCTTTGTCTTCAGAGTCCCTCACCTTGCCGGACATCGCTCCTCACGCTCCTTCATTTGCCCGGGACACCCTGCCAATCGATCAAATAGATCACCATCAAAAAATTACGGACATGTCTCGGCAGTCTGCTGTAACTTACGATCACTTGGCGCAGTGGCTCGCTTGTTCGGCCACCGAACCCGGTCCCGCCAGAGGCCGGAACATCTTCTTGGATGACCCGCAGCATGGGCATTTCCAATCCTCAGGGATGTCCTCAAAACGGGTCCCCGGGGGGATCTTACCTTTCTTATCCCCTCGGGCCGGGTCATAGATATAACCACAGTTGGTAAACTGGCACTGCCACATTTCTTCCGGTTTTGACATCACATACTCCTGGATAATTCTCCGTTTAGGATTAATTTCACTGGGTGAGGAAGATTGAACCAGATATCAGTTTTAGGGAGTAGGGGGAGATGGGTGCTTAAGGACGCCGTTCCCCTTAATGCGCTCAGGCCGATCCCAAAAGAGTTCTGGCCCAGAAAAAGGTTAATCCATCTCCCGCATTTTTTGCCTCAACATTTCGACACCGTGACCTACGCGGGCGCATCCCTGGAAATGGTCTGTGATTAGACTCACGGCAATCCGATAATTCCTACTGGTCAGTAATAATTATTTTAATAGGGAATGCAAGTACCCTGTCTAAATTTTTTTCCAAAATATATGGGGAGAAGGGATGGCGGACGATAGAGGAGGCGAAGAGCCGACTTGACACGCATCCCAGTTCTAGTTATATTCTTACATAAGAATAATAACTAATTAGGAATGTGCCGATATGAAGTTTGAGTCGGAAGCACTGCAGGAACGTCTGAATCATTTCAAGGAGGGACTCAGGCGCTCTGGGGTCAAATTAACCCATCAGCGTTTGGAGATCTTCCACGAGGTCGCTATATCCGGGGATCACCCCGATGCGGAGACAATTTTTAAAGGCGTGCGCCAGAGAGTTCCCTCGGTATCCCTGGACACGGTGTATCGAACCCTGTGGTTGCTTCTTGACCTCGGGCTGGTAAATACCCTGGGACCACCCCGGGAAAAAATGCGGTTTGACGCGAACATAAAATCTCATCACCACTTCATCTGCATGAAATGTGGGATGACGCGCGATTTTTACAGCAAAGAGTTCGATCAGCTACAGATTCCAGAGGAAGTGCAAACCTTGGGAACTGTGAAACTGGCCCAAGTGGAAGTCAGAGGGATCTGTGTGCGGTGCTCAAAGCAATCTAACCCAAAACATATCGCTCGACGCAAAAAGGAGAAGCAATGAAGAAGAAACTCACCACCAACGCCGGCGCCCCCGTTGCTGACAACCAAAACACCATGACCGCCGGAGAGCGCGGTCCGGTCTTATTGCACGGTGCATAAAATCAGACAACAAAAGGAGGAAACTTTATGAATGAAGATAGCAAGTGTCCGGTAACGGGTGGAGCTAAAAAACCTACTTCCGGCAGAGGCAGGTCGATCCGGGACTGGTGGCCGAACCAAGTGAACCTCAAGATTCTTCATCAGCACTCTCACCTGAGCAATCCGATGGGCAAGGAGTTCAACTACGCTGAGGAATTCAAGAAACTCGACCTCAAGGCCCTGAAGAAGGACCTCTATTCGCTGATGACCGACTCCCAGGACTGGTGGCCGGCGGATTACGGTAACTACGGGGGCCTCTTCATCCGGATGGCGTGGCACAGCGCCGGCACCTACCGCATCAGCGACGGCCGCGGGGGCGCGGGGTCCGGCTCCCAACGCTTGGCGCCCCTCAACAGCTGGCCGGACAATGTGAACCTCGACAAGGCGCGCCGGCTGCTCTGGCCAATCAAGCAGAAATACGGCAGCAAGATCTCCTGGGCCGATCTCATGATCCTCGCCGGCAACTGCGCCATCGAGTCGATGGGGTTACAGACCTTCGGCTTCGGCGGCGGGCGCGAAGACGTCTGGGAGCCGCAAGAAGACGTCTACTGGGGTGCCGAAGATGAATGGCTGGCTACGAGCGACAAGCCCAAGAGCCGTTACACCGGCGACCGGGATCTGGAAAACCCCCTCGCGGCCGTGCAGATGGGCCTGATCTACGTGAACCCGGAAGGGCCGGACGGCAACCCGGATCCGGTCGCCTCGGGCCGTGACGTCCGCGTGACCTTCGCGCGAATGGCGATGAACGACGAGGAAACAGTCGCGCTCGTCGCCGGCGGCCACACCTTCGGCAAATGCCACGGCGCCGGCCCTGCGTCCCATGTGGGGCCTGAGCCCGAAGCCGCCGGCATCGAAGAGCAGGGCCTCGGCTGGAAGAGCAGCTTCGGCAGCGGCAAAGGTGGCGATACGATTAGCAGCGGCATCGAGGGCGCCTGGAAGCCGAACCCGACCAAATGGGACATGGGGTATCTGAAGGTGCTGTTCAAATACGAGTGGGAGCTGGTCAAGAGCCCGGCCGGCGCGCATCAGTGGCTGGCCAAGGACGTGGCCGAAGAAGACATGGTGGTTGACGCGCGCGACCCGTCGAAGAAGCACCGGCCGATGATGACCACGGCGGACCTCTCCCTGCGCTACGACCCGATCTACGAGCCCATCGCGCGGCGCTACCACCAGAACCCCGAGGAATTCGCGGACGCCTTCGCCCGGGCGTGGTTCAAGCTGACCCACCGCGACATGGGCCCCCGCTCGCGCTATCTCGGCCCGGAGGTGCCGGCGGAGGAACTGATCTGGCAAGACCCGGTGCCCGCAGTCGATCATAAGCTGATCGATGCGCAGGACATCGCCGCCCTCAAGGGCAAGATCCTCGCTTCGGGTCTGTCTGTCTCCCAACTGGTCTCGACCGCCTGGGCGTCGGCGTCCACGTTCCGCGGCTCCGACAAGCGCGGCGGTGCGAACGGGGCACGCATTCGTCTCGCGCCGCAAAAGAATTGGGAAGTCAACCAGCCGGCTCAACTGAAGACTGTGCTGCAGACCCTTGAGGGAATCCAAAAGGAGTTCAACCGCGCGCAGTCCGGCGGGAAGAAGGTGTCTCTTTCTGACGTGATCGTTCTGGGCGGTTGCGCCGGTGTCGAGCAAGCGGCGAAGAATGCCGGTCACGAGGTGACCGTTCCCTTCACGCCGGGACGCACGGATGCCTCGCAGGAGCAAACCGACGCGGAGTCATTCACCGTACTCAAACCGGCTGCAGACGGGTTCCGTAACTACCTCAAAACCAAATACGCCGTATCGGCAGAGGCACTGCTGGTTGATCGTGCCCAACTGCTGACGCTGACCGCTCCTGAGATGACGGTTCTGGTTGGCGGTATGCGCGTCTTGAATGCCAACTTCGGACAGTCCCGGCACGGCGTCTTCACCAAGCGGCCAGAAACGCTCACCAATGACTTCTTCGTGAATCTGCTCGACATGAGCACGACGTGGAAGGCAACCTCGGAAGACGAAGACGTGTTCGACGGTTATGATCGCGCCACGGGCGAACTCAAGTGGACCGGCACCCGTGTCGACCTCATCTTCGGTTCGAACTCCCAACTCCGGGCCTTGGCGGAAGTCTACGGATGTGAGGACTCCCAGGAGAAGTTCCTGCACGACTTTGTAGCGGTGTGGAACAAGGTAATGAACCTTGATCGCTTCGACCTCGCCTGATCGTAGCATAAACGTCTTCGAGGGCCTCTGAAGCGTATTCTGAACTGCAAATCGGGTGATCAGAAAGCGATAACCGCCATGAGCTGACGGATGTTTTGAACGATCAACGGAGGCTATAGCAACATATGAGGGTGGCGTTTCAATACAGTCTGAAACGCCGCCCTTTCTTTAGGCCCTTACAGTTTGCTGTTCACTGAATCGGAGCCAGGTAAGACTGACCCAGACCGCAACTGAAGCGCCAATTAACGTAGCGCCGTCACCCGGGCTGTTTAATATCAGAGTGGGCAAACCAGAAGCAGCCAAAGAAGTTTAACAGAAAGCCCTGGCAGATGAGAGAATATCCAGAGGTTCAAAAACCAACTTCGAGGCCAAGCTCCGGACTTTCACCACTCCGAAGAATCGGCAATAGCATTATGATATCAGTAAACTGGAAGTTGAAGATACCTCTGTACGCAACTCGCCAAAAAGAAATTCGTAGTTGATATGAGGTCGTAAGATAGCATTAAACGACATGAACCGCCATGTCGAATTCTTTATAAATCAATCCTTCCTGGCTGGGCTGGAAACACAGCATCTCACAGAGCCAAGTATCCCGCGATACCTTGCGCTTATGGTCTATGGCGTCACCTATCCGGTAGAACCCCGAAGCCTGCCGAGCCTTGCCGCCGCAGTCTTCCCAGAGGGCGCAGGTTTCGCAATCCCGGTCTACGCAGCGCTCCAGGACGTCCAGAACGCACCACTTAAAAACGCGATAACCGCTCTCCGCCGCCTCATCAATGACCCGGTTCATCAGGCCGTAAGATTTGTGCATGGTGCTGTAAATGTGAGTACTGGCATAGATGCCGGCGGAGGATAGGGGGATCAACAGGGCGGCCTCGTAAATTTTGTCATCAAACTCATCAACCTCATCAAGCCGTAGCTTTTGGGGGTGGGGGCCGCGGACGCTCTTGGTGGAGGCCGTCAGAATTTGGATGCTGGAGCCGTTCAGGAGCTCGGTATAAGTCTTAAGGGCCTCCCCCCGGCCAAGATGCCGGAAGGGCTCCGAATTAAATTTCTTGATGTGGTTATACATCCGCAGACTCTGCTCCCCGGAGCCACCCAAGACTTTAGTTTCGCAGCCAGCCTTAAACACCGATTCCAACCAGGTCACCAGGGCCCCGGCCATGGTCTTACCGCCGCCCCGGTTAGCCCAGCACACGCAATCCAGGGAATCCTCGAACCAGGCCGCGGTGATGTATTCGGCCAGGCAGGAGTGATCCGGGCAGACCCGCTGCCGCGGTATCTTGATATCCCAAAAGACCTCGCAGAATCTGAGCAACTCTTCAGGTGACCGGAACCCCTTGGCCCGATGATGCTCTAAAGAGAAAATATCCATTCCCTTTTTTCACGCGTGGGTTAGGGAATTAAACTCATTTAACTCATTAAACTCATAAATCTACCGGCTCAGATAATGGGGCCACCTTCCAAAGCACCGCCCGGTTATGAGTCCCAACTCGGTGTAATACAAGGTTATTTTCACCATAAGGTCGCTTTTCTTTTCCGGCCAACACGCGCCCCAAGGTTCGTTCAAACGACTTTTCAGTACTCTGTTCCGATGATAGCAACCGTGTCCTGCAGGAGACTCTTGCCTGTTCCAGGGGCCGGGGTGGTAATAACTGCCATGGGGACATTGCCAGGTATGGCCGGACGCAGCGGAAGGGTCATTAACAATCCTAAGGCGTTCGCCCGGTCTGAATCTTCCAAGAAGGGAAAGTCGAAGATCGCCTCAAGCAAATATCCGAGGTAACCTTCAACTTCGTCATCTGAGGGGTTTTCGGGAATACTTGGCATTGAGAGGTCCGCGGGCTTGAAATAAAAAAGCCGGGTTTGAGGATCATATCCAGGTTTATTAAGCACCGTTCCGTCCTGGCGCATGGCCGGGGCCTGGATGATTCCCTCAAGGGCTGGAAAATTCCATTCCCCCAGGGCCAGGATGTCCTTTACGAGGTCCATCGGGGGCGCGGTTGGCACCATCCCCTCGTCAGTTTTTTTCAAAAAATGGGCAACCCGGGCCAGGCGGCTCCGAAGTTGGGTATCGCCAAGGGTTTCAATCCTGGGGTGCTCTTTTTCATCTATCGAAATTCTGACCAGGCTGCCTGATCTTCTAAACAGGGATGGTGGATTGTTGGCGGCCTCGAGGGCCTTGATTCCATCATTCGCCTTGTCATGTAAAAATCTCTGGGTTGTGATGATTTCAGGCACACCAGGCCCCCCGGCCTTCTCGCTACCAGGCTCGGGAGGCTTGGCCTGGGCGGTTTTATTTTTTCGGCGCTTGCCGTTGCTGCGCCACACTTGTTGTGTATTCGCTATCGCTTTTGCAATGGTAATTTCTCCGTAGGTCTGCGAACCCCGAAAGGAATCCCATTTGTCGCGCATGAGGTCAGATTGTCGAAAAAGCCGATCCATGTGTTCAGGGTTTTTCCGTGTCCAGAATGCCAGGGAATTACAGAGAGCCTGGTCTGCTTCTGATTGCGACGGATAATCGCCTATCCAATAGCCCGCCCACAGTTTTGAGAAAGACAGCCCGTTTCTGGCCTTATTGGCTTTTGCAATCAACTCCTTATCGCTGATGCCAAGGGAGGCGCTGGTATCTCTGTGTGTTCGCGTCGACGAGGCGTGAGCCTTGCCAAATATTTCACCATGCAGGGCTTCAAGCTCGGCTTGCCGGTTCTCAATTGTGGCGGGGGTGCCTTCAAGGTGGTCGCCGGTCATGGTGAAATAGCGGCCAGAGTCGTACATCTCAATTTGCCCCTTGCGCCGGCCCCCGGGGGGGAGCTTGCCAGCCACAAGGATGTGCAGGCCGCGGCCAGAGGGGGACACCTCGGCATAGCTCTGCAGCCGTTCAATAATGGCCTTGGCCCATACTTCAATCTCGCCCGTTTCCGGTTCCCTGCATTTATCCAGGTCAATCCCACAAAAAGGGTCATCGGCGCTGAACTCATAACCGAGCCCGGCGATGCCATTACCTTTTTGAGACTCCCATTGTTCAACAGCCTGTCCAAATTTCCCCCACGTGCTCGGATCATCGGCCCGGGCGTTCTTCCCGGTTGCGGGGTTCACGGGAGTCTTGTCCGGCCGGTAGGTGACCCAGTTCGGCAGGGCCTTAAGCTCCGGTGGTATACTCTCAAGGTTCGGGGTCAGCATGCCGCCGCCGCCAAATCAACCTGGGCTGAATCTAAGTGAGGCGATAACTCGGGTTCGCAATGATCATCTCCCGGGATCATCGTCTGTAGAACCATGAGTCTGAAAGGCTGGGTGAGGATAACGGTAGCTCCACGCTCGCACATTATGGTTCCGCCGGGCTGCCGACGAAAGCAGTCTTGCCTCATGGAGTATTCCGCCACTAGTGCTGCGAGTTCCATCGTTCACTCCTCTCCAGCATCCCTCGTGGTCGGCAGCGCCGATTCACACCGGGGCGGTCTCAATCCGATGCGATTCCATAAATTCGAGGACGTCCTGAAGCCGGTACCGAACGCTCCTGCCGAACTTTGAATATGGAATTCCCTTCCCCTGGCAGCGAAAATTTCTCAGGGTCTGGACGGGGATATTGGTGATCCCGCTCACCGCCTTTTCCCCGAGATACCGAACTTCTTCGTTTTCCTTCTTGTTCATGTCAACCTCCCAAAAAGTAAAAGGCTGTCTCTTAGGGACAGCCTAAAACTTCTTGGTATTTAAGGGGAGGTGATAGTTTTTTAAAGAATTAAGAAATATAATTAGGGGGGAAAAGAAGAATTATTCGGAAAAGTATTCTTCCCTTTTATGGGAATCGAAAATCTCTCCATCCACCGTTAATCAGTTCCTCGTAACGTGCGTAATGTTGAATGGCTCTCTTCTTTCTTGAATCAGGGTCTGGGTCATCCGAAAAACATTTTTTCGCCAACTCATTCCAGTTAATTCTCTTCTCCTTTTTTTTAAGATCCCCAACCTCGATAATTTTATCAAAATCCCTCATCCTCTTTGGTTTGGGCCGATCAGGATGCTTCGGAAGAAAATATTCTTTCCAATAACTATCAATATGCCAGATAACCAATTCTCTTAAAGCAGTAATTGAATTTACTTTACTTAGATCAATATCCAATACAAGGTGATCTTTGGGGACAAGGTTTGGTTTACCAGGGTTAGGGTTATCTCCAAAACCTGTAATCATAGAAACGGCCTGACCCACATAACGGTACATGAAACAAATAGTTAACGAGTCTTTACCTTTTTCTAATTCTATCTCATCAAAAGATTTTTCACGGTCAATCAAGCATACAGGTCGAGGTATTTCAAATTAGTTGCTAAATTTTCTCACAGCTTTGTCCAACATTTCTTCAGGGACTTTCCCATCGCTGTAAAGGTTATTTAGCTTTAAGACATTGTCAAAGGCGGAAATAAAATCAGGGTCTCGCCGCATAAATTCCCATCGATATTTGACCCATTCTCGCTTGGTTTTAAATAGGTAATTACTATTTTTTTGGTTATCCATTGATCGCCTCCCGCTGACTGCCCCGAAAGCTTTTCCAGGGAAAGCCAGCCGGGTTCTGGCCTTGTCTGGGTGCAGTTCCCTATTCTTAAAAAATTCTGATTATTTTCGGTAAGCTTTGCCCCGGGGCTTGATGGCCACGATGTCCAGGATGTCATCGGCCTCATTAACCCGGAAGATAATGCGCCAGTCGCCCACCCTTGAATAGCGTCGGTCTTTGGCAGTTTCCAACTGTCGGGGCAAGCGGGGAGAGAAAGGGTCCAGGGCCAGTTCATCAATCTTGGCCTCTATACGCCGGGCGGTAGTCCGGTCCAGGCCATCGAGCGTCTTTTCCGCCTCCCGGTAAAGGACTATCCGGTAACTCATAAGTCCCGCTTGGCCTTGTATTCTTCCCACGGGATAAATTGCGTACGATCTCCGCTCAGACTGGCATGCATGCCTTCCTCAATGGCGGCCAGGTCTTCCGGAGAAAAATATTCCGGCTCGTCTAACTCATGTTCATATAGCAAATCAATGAACTTCTTCAGCAGTTCGGCATTGGGCCCCTGGGATATGGCCTTCACTTTGGTGCAAAGCAGGTCAACCTCGTTGTACGCTTCCATGGTTCCTCCTAATCTTCTCGCCTTTGTTGCGCAACCTGAGGCGGCTTATTACCATTCATCGCCTTCCCGATAAGGTCTCCCGCCAGATCTGAGGCCCGGCGTAAGGTCTCATCTCTGAGGTGGGCATAACGCTGGGTCATGGCGGCGCTCTTGTGGGTTAGCAGTTTTTGCAAGGTGTAAAGGTCCACCTGGCCACTTGAGGCCAGCATCGAGGCGTAAACGTGCCTCAGACCATGGAGCGGTCGGAAATCCGGGGGGAGGCCCGCCCGTTCTCGGATGGCGTCAATTCCCTTTGGGTACCGGGTGCGTTGCCGCCCCTCCCTGCCTGGAAATACAAAAGGAGATTCATCCCTGGGATGGGATTCCAGGACTTCCCGGGCAGCCTGGTTTAAGGGGATAATCTGATCTTTGCCACCTTTAGGTCCACGGATGGTGATATAACCGCGCTCAAAATCTATGTCAGCCCACATTAGCTTAAAAAGCTCGCCCCGCCTCATACCAGTGCACAAGGCCAGGCGCATAAAGTTGGCGGCCTGATAATCATGATCTTCATTGATAGCTTCCATAAGGGTCGCCAGTTGTTCGGGGGATAGGTCCTCTGTCTTGAGGTTGTGCACCTTGATAGTGGGGGGTTTGAAACCGAGGCCAGGGCATAGTCCTAGCCGGGCGCCGTAGTTAATAATCCGCACCAGTAAGGCTATAACGTGTTTAACGGTCTGGGGTTTGTGATTCTTGGCTGTGCTAATCCGCAGCCGGTCGACATCCAGGGGCGAAAGCTCTCGGGGTTCCTTCTTGCCCAAGGCAGGTTCAATGAATTTCTGAAATCGGCTTCTATCCGTGGTGAGGCTCTTGGTTATTGGCTTGTCGGCACTGTACCCCTGCCACAACCGGGTTACGGTCCATACCTCTTGCCTGGCCTCCTCCCGGCGTTCCTGATTGGTGAGGCCTCCCTCAATCCGTTGAGTTCTGATCCGGGCCGCCCTGGCCGGGGTCATGTCGTTTTGAAATTGTCTTCCAGCCTTTTCCTCTATCTGTTTCCCGCCTTTGCGGTAGAAAATGTAATAAATCTTCTCTGTCCGTCCATCGGTCGCCTTGCTCATGATGTAATAGACGCCGGGATAATTCGTTTTTATGCGTTCAACTTTGTTTGGCATGGTTGCCTTCCCTGCTGGTATATTCTCCGGTCGGAGGCGAAGTTGTTAGTTTATTCTGGGCCACAGGTTCCCAGCAAGTAAACGGCCTGCTGGGAACTGCTGGGAACTACTAACGCTATGAATAGCCTACTTTTCCTCGCTCTTTGATTCTCAGCAGGTAACCGGTACACTTCGGCGGCACACCCGGTACTTTAACTCTGAGCCGGTGCTCTAAGGCGATGTTAGGAATTTTTGGGGGATGCCTAAAAGTTCCCAGCACTATTCCCAGCACCTGAGAAGAATATAAAGGTAAAATATGATAAGTCAAGATAATATGAGAAGGCTATTTTCCTTTGATATTAATAGGTTTTAGTATAGGTGGGTAAACAGCGGTAAGATACAAATTCCGGCCTTTCACGCCGGCGACCGGGGTTCAAATCCCCGTGGGGACGCCATCTTATAACTATCTGTTTTTACTATTTAATCTTTTAGCAACCCACCTCAAAAAGCTATTTCCAGACTGTCCCCAGTGTTGTGCGGCTCAGGTAAGTCCTTGTCTTTTTAGGTAAAATCACCTAAAATTAAAGTTCGATTTTGCGGGCAGTAGCCTCCGGACTTAGCGTCCCCTTCCCTGGCGCGTTGCCAAGGGGTGCCATGATGGATTTCAAGACGTTGCTTCTCAAGCATCAGGCCTTGCTCGCTGAGAACCAGGCATTGAAAGAAGAGAACCTATCCTTGAAGGCCCGGCTGGGTCTGGCCGAACCCACGGAAAGCCGGTCTTCTGATGAGGAAAGGGTTCAGCAGGATGCCTCCCCATCGGAACCGTCGTTCCCCCTCAAAGCTGGGGCGAATCCCACGGCAAAGATCCGACTCTTCATGTCCCTGTTCAAGGGGCGGGACGATGTATATGCGAAAAGATGGGAGAGCAAGGAGGGCAGGGCCGGATACGCGCCTGTCTGCCTGAATGAATGGAAACCAGGCTTTTGCGGCAAGCCTGAAGTCAAGTGTGCTTCCTGCGCCCATAGGTTATATGCCGCCCTGGATGAAAAGGTCATAGAAGCCCATCTACGGGGAAAACTCGTTGCCGGCGTCTATCCCCTGCGCCAGGATGAAAAATGCCACTTTCTGGCCATCGACTTCGATAAAGATGGTTGGCAGGAGGATGTGGCCACTCTCAAAGATGTTTGCACGGCCTTTGATGTGCCGGCGGCGATTGAGCGTTCGCGCTCCGGTCATGGCGCCCACGCCTGGTTCTTCTTCGCTGACCCGGTTGCCGCCAGCCTGGCACGAAAATTCGGTTCGGCGTTGCTTACCCGCGCCATGAGCGAGCGGCATCAAATTAAGTTCAAATCCTACGACCGATTCTTCCCCAATCAGGACACGATGCCCAAGGGTGGATTTGGCAATCTTATTGCCCTGCCGTTACAGAAGGCAGCGCGGGAAAATGACAACAGCGTTTTTATCGATGGGCGTTTCCATCCCTATGGGGACCAATGGGGATTCCTGGCGCAAATCAGGAGACTTTCCGAAAACGAAATCGGTGCTCTGATTTCGAAACTCTGTCATGGAAGCGAGCTCGGTGAGCTGAAACAAGACGATGAAGAGGCCACAAAACCCTGGGAGACGAGCTGGAGCATACTCTCACGGCCTGAGTTTCCGAACGTAATGCAGTTGGTCAAAGCCAATGTGCTCTATATAGGCAAATCCGGCATTTCCCAGAGGGCGTTGAACTCATTGAAAAGGCTGGCCGCGTTCAAGAATCCTGAGTTTTACCGGGCGCAGGCCATGCGCATGTCGACCTATGGAAAACCGCGCATCATCTCCTGCGCTGAGGAAACGCCTGAGTACCTTTGCCTGCCGAGAGGGTGCGAAATGGATCTCGCGACCCTGCTTGCAGAAGCTGGCGTTGAGGTCGAATGGTCCGACAAGACCAATCCGGGAAGACGCATCGAGGTTGCCTTCACCAGAGTGTTGAGGGAGGATCAGGAACTTGCTGCGGAGACAATGCTTAAGCATGATTGCGGTGTCCTGGCGGCGGCCACGGCCTTCGGGAAAACGGTCATTGCAGCAAGGCTGATTGCCGAGCGAAAGACCAACACGCTCATCTTGACACACCGGCAGCAACTTCTGTCGCAGTGGATGGCGAGGCTGGCCGAGTTTCTGAAAATCGATATGGAACTTCCCGTGGCGGCAACTAAACGGGGGCGAAAACCGAGGCAGAGCCTCATCGGGCAGATCGGTGCAGGAAGAGCGAATCCGGGTGGCATTATCGATGTGGCAATAATGCAGTCACTGGCGAGTGGTGGAGAGGTGAAGGAGTTTATTAGGGATTATGGCATGGTGATTGTTGATGAATGTCATCATGTCCCGGCCTTCAGCTTCGAGCAGATCCTCAAGCGGGTCCACGCCAGATACATTTATGGTTTGACGGCAACGCCAACCCGGCGTGACGGGCATCATCCGATTATTTTCATGTACTGCGGCCCGGTGAGGTACCGAGCGGACGCCCGTAAGGAGGCGGAGAAACGACCCTTCGAGCACTATGTCATTCCACGGTTTACCGGTTTTAGGGCGCCATTTGACCGGGAAGAAAAGGATATGTCAATCCAGGAGTTCTACTCAATGATCGCCACGGACGAATGGCGTAATCAGCAGATTACCGATGATGTAATCAGATCTCATGAAAACGGCAGAAACGCTCTCATCCTGACCGAAAGAACCGCCCAGGTGGAGTTGCTGGCCGGGAAGCTGGGCGAGAAAATACCCGAGGTGATTACCCTCACCGGCGGGAGGGGAGTGAAAGAGACCCGAAATGTCCTGGCAAGAATCGCCGCTACGCCGGCCGGCGAGCCATTGACCTTGGTGGCCACCGGCAGGTATATCGGCGAGGGCTTTGACGAACCCCGGCTGGATACCTTGTTTTTGGCTAGGCCCATATCTTGGAGAGGGACGCTGCAGCAATACGCGGGCAGACTCCACCGGTTGTTCGAGAACAAGAAAGAGGTCCAGATCTATGACTACGTCGATATCCACGTCAGAACCCTGGAGAAGATGTACCAGAAAAGGCTGGCTGGATATGCCGCTATCGGCTATCGGGCCAAGGCGGAAAGCATAGCTGCGGAACCTGCCGATATTATATTCAACAACACCAATTTCCTCCCCGTTTACCATAACGACATGATGAATGCGGCCCGGGAGGCGGTGATTGTCAGCCCCTTCGTTACCAGGCGGCGAGCCTGGCAAATGCTGCCGAACCTGGAAGCGGCATTGGCAAAGAGGGTTGCCGTGGTCGTGGTCACCAGGCCGACAGATGCTTACAAAGATAAGGACCGGCCAGCCTTAGAGGTAACTCTCGCCTCGCTGCAAGACGCGGGCGTGCGCCTGCTGTTCAAAGCCAACATCCATCAAAAATTTGCCGTCATCGACCAGAAAATCGTTTGGTACGGCAGCATCAATCTTCTCAGCTACGGGAGTGCCCAAGAAAGCATCATGCGGCTGGAAAGCTCAAATATCGCCCAGGAATTGATAAAGATCTTGGGTAATCATGAGGGGGTTCCTAACCGCCCAGGACCGGATATGCCGCAAAACCCGCGACCTTGATGAACTGGCCTCCGCCTGCGAAGCTGTTGACCCCACTCCATAAGCTGCCGATCTACACCAATTCCAGGCGAAGTTCACGCCCAACCAGCGCGGCGGCCCTTTGCAGCGTCTCAATTGTCACATTACCCTTTGCCTTAAGAATCCTATCAACCTGGGCGCGACTCGTCTGCATCCGCTCTGCCATTTGCGTCTTGGTAATGCCTTGCTGGCGCATTTCTTCGGCAATCTGCCAGGTAATCACGCGGATAACCGCCGCCGCCTTCGCCGCCTCGGAAATGCCCTCTTCGTGCAGGAAGGCATCGAGCGTCGATCCCCAATGTTGGTTTTTTTCGCTCATGTGGTCATCTCCTTCATCCGCTTACGCGCCAATTCAATCTCATCCCGCGGTGTTTTCTGTGTCTTCTTGATAAACGGGGTGTTGCCCGAATCAATTTTTTTAAAATTGCCTCTGACCACATACTGATGGTCGGGCTACAATGGACGACGATTTAGTACTACTCCGACAGATTAACTTGCTTTTTTAGGGATTCTATATTATGTTAGCTCCATGTCCAAGGAGGTTATCTTTCCAGATATTGCCGATTACTTGGCGCCCTATGCTCCCTATTTCCGCCGCTTGGAAGGACGGGAATTGGCGCAGTGCTATATAGTCGGCCTGATGATGGAAGGGGAGCGCAAGTCGGTGGAGCCGATGTCGGAGCGGGTCCATGCCTCGGAAAGGGGGATGCAACGTCTGTTGACGGAAGTCAAATGGGACTGCGAAGGGGCCATGGAGGAATATCGCCGACAGATGCTCGCCGAAACCAGCGATCCCCAAGGGATACTGGTGGTGGACGACACGGGATTCCCGAAGAAAGGGAGTCACAGTGTGGGCGTAGCCCGGCAATACTGCGGGGCTTTGGGAAAAGTGGCGAATTGTCAGATAGGGGTCAGTTTGACATATGTCGGCCAAGGAGTGGCTTGGCCCTATGGCATGAACTTGTTCATCCCGTCCGCGTGGGATGATCCGGCGGATCCCCAATGTGTCTTGCAACGTCAAAAGACGCGGATGCCCAAGGAGTCGCGGCATCGAGAAAAATGGCAGATGGCCTTGGAGATGATCGACTTGGCCCGTCAAGCCGGCGTCCCCCATCGGGGGGTGGCGGCGGATGCCTGGTATGGGAATGTCACTGAATTTCGCCGGCAACTGGCGGAGTGGAAAGAATGGTACGTGGTGGGAGTCAATGCCAGCACCGAGGTTTTTTTGGAGGCCCCGGTGTTTGAGGACATCAGCTCTCAACCTCGGACAGGCGGCCGCCGAAAATATCCGCGGCTGGCACCGAGCCAATCCGGACCGGTCAAGGTTTCTGAGCTGGGCCGACAGATAGACGAAGAGGCTTGGGAACATCTGGAATTGCGCCGAGATAGCCGGGGAGCGCCACTGATGGTGGAAGCGGTGTCCCGGCGTGTCTGGCCGGCCCAAGGTTATCGTAAAGGTATGGTCCAGGAGGAGGTTTGGCTGCTCATCGAAAGGCGCCGACAGGGGCAAGATAGCTTTGAGTTGCGCTACTATTTCAGCAATATGCCCCAGGAGATACCCACCTTGGAGATGGTCCGTCTCTTTCATGAAAGGTACTGGATCGAACAAGGATATCAGCAATTGAAAGAAGAGTTGGGACTGGATCATCATGAAGGCCGGTCCTGGATCGGCTGGCATAGACACGTTGTCCTGGTTTTCTTGGCCTTTGGCTATCTTACCCGATTGCGCCTCCAAGAAAAAAAACGCCGGCAGCAGAGTCTGGGGATGAAGAAATCGCCGCCCCAACCGATACCGGAGAAAGGTTCTTTCAACTAAAGGATGCTTCGCTGTCATCGTGGCCACGGAGAAAGTGTCCCTTGCGTTCCTCTGAAAGATGGCGGCGAAAACAACGGGCCGAAAAAATGCCTTCGTTGCCCGATATCCGCCATCAACTGGCAAAATGCTTAATGAAAATGTTAAGTTGAACATCTAATTGTCGGAGTAGTATTAAGTTGTTGCGGATGAAGTTAAAGAGGGCCTTGAGATAGGCGTAGCGGGTGTGCTTGGTTAGCTGCTTACACTTGCCGTTAAGACTGGTTAAGAAAGAGAGAACCTCCTCTGGCGATATGGAAGCCAGGTCGTGGTCAGGAAAATAGTCCCTGAATTTGGCCAAGATGGATCCTTAGGCCCGGATCGTATTTTTTTTGGGAGTTCATTTTGTGGTAATCCAGAAACAGGTTGACGGCATTGGAAACTTTCATGCTCCACCTCCATTTTTTGATGGCATCAGGCTGATGCTGATATGCAGAGAATATCACAAAATTCTTTGGAATATCAATAAGTTTTGATAGTGGCAAGCTGTACGTAATAGAAGCTGTTTTTTCTATTAATTGTGGTGGGTTAGGTACTACTTTTTTCTCTCATCATTTCCTTGTTGTCAAGCGGTTTTTATTGTAGCCCTCTTTTACAGGGGAGTCCAGGCAGGGGGCGCCTGCGGAAGACGAGCCCCCAAGAGCTCGTTGGAGCAGGCGCCTCCTGCCGGGTTAGATCCGTAAGACCTTTTTTATTGTCGTTATCATCCAGTTATCTGCAGAATCGCCGCCATGGCCCGATGGTAGTCCCGCTGTACCTTGAGATTGGACACCCGGCAGTACCGTTGCGTCGTCTTGATCCGGGTATGTCCCAGGAGATCCTGGATGGTCACCAGGGCAGCGTCAGCATTAAGGAGTTGGGTGGCCATGGTGTGCCGCAGCTGGTGGCAGGATACCTTGAGCCTGGCCTGGCGGGCGTAATGCTCCAGGCGTTTTTGGATACCTCTAACCGAGATGGCCTTGCCCCGGCAACGGCCTTTGTCCACCAGGAAGACCTCTTTGGTGCGGCTGGCCGGCCTCACCCGGAGATACTGTAACATGGCCTCATAGGCATCGTCGCTCAGGTACACCACCCGATCCTTGGCGCCCTTACCCTGATGGACAAAGACCTGACTGCGCCGCAGGTCCAGGGCCGCCAGCTTTAGCCGGGACACTTCCTCCACCCGCAAGCCGCAGCGGAGCATCAGCATGACTATGGCCCGATCCCGCTGTTGGTGGACCTCTTTGAGGAGCCTGCCCACCTCTTCATCCCGCAGATGGCGGGGCAGTGGCCGGGATAGTCGCAGGGCATAACCGCGCTTCACCGGGTTCACCATCGCCACCTGCTCTTCTTCGATGAGGTAATGGTAAAACCCCCGGATGCTGTCCAGGTGACAGTTGATGGTTTTGGGTTGCAGCCCTCTATCCAGGAGGTGATCGAGGTAAGCCAACAGCTTTTTATGGGTCACCGCCTCGATGGGTACATCCACCCAGACCACGAACTGCTTGAGCGTGTGCATATAGTTCTTAATGGTATGGCCCGAGTAATTCCTTCTCTTCAAGAACCGGCGGTAATTCAGGATGGCGGCGGAAATGGCCATAAGGTTCCCCCTTCTCGATGATCGCCATGGCCCGGAAGTACTCCTCCCGGCGGGTGTTGTCCGTCAACCGGGCGTAACGCCGGGTCATCTCGATACTGCTATGCCCCAAAAGCTGCTGTAGACACTCCAGGCGCATCCCGGCGTTTAACAGCTCGGTGGCACAGGTATGCCTCAGACAATGGAGGCTATAGCCCTTATGGGCCAGGCCGGCGGCCTCCAGGTATTTGGCGAACCTCATCCGAATGGCGGTGTAACTCAACTGCTGTCGCCCTTGACCATAAAACAGCCGGTCCTTGGTCAAGTCTCGCTGGTTCAACCACACGATTAAAGCCTTACCGGCGTCCTCACCGAAGTAGGCCACCCGGCCCACTCGGGTCTTCTGGGCTTCCCTGATGATGATCTGCTTTTCTCTGAGGTTCACCTCGCTCATCCGGGTTGCCAGCAGTTCTCCGATGCGCATCCCAGTGCGGAGTAACAGGATAATCATGGCCCGGTCCCGGGGTTTCTCAATCGCCGCCAGCAGCTGCTGGACATCCTCCGGGTCCAGAGCCCGGGGCAGCGCCTCCGGCACCTTGACCCGCAGTTTCCGCTTCAGCAGATCGGGATGCACTACTTCCCGATCCACCAGATACCGGAGAAAGGCATAGACGAGCCTCAGCCTGGTGGACACCGTGTTGGGCTGCATGCCCCGGTCCTGCTCGTGCTCGATAAAGCTGCTGACATCCTCTCGGGTAATGGCCTCCAGGAAGGTCCTACCCCGCTCCTGCTTCAGGTAGGAGAGAAAGACCACCAGCGTCCCACAGTTACTGCGCATGGTATTGGGCCGGCAATTGCGCCGCTTCTGGTCATGCAAATAGTCCCGGACATACGGTTCCCCCAACAGTTCCTTGGTGGCCAACTGCTTGAGGTACTTCTCTATCAAGTTTAATTCGTCCGGTTCTGGAAGTGGACTCACAGAGGGCTTGAAAAGCTGCTGGTAGGGGAATTCCTCTTCAGAAACCTGCTCAATGGCCATCGCTACCTCCTTTTCCTCAGAAAAAACAGGTAGATGATGACCTTAAAAACTATTTTCCGTCAATCATCTTTTTATTACGTACAGTGGCAAGCTACGCGCACTTTCACTCCTGCTGGTTTAGCTGGTCAAGCGATTAATCAAAGTGGGGGCCCGAGCTTCTTATCATTCCCGGAGGCGGTATGTTCATGTGGGTTCGGCTTTTCCGCTGGCGCACCATGTCGGGCAGTGCTGGGCTGGGGTCCTTAGGCTGCATCGCAGTGCGGCATCAAGGGTTTAAAAGGCAGATATGCTCAACTTATTGGAAGAATTCCTAAGTCCGGCTGCTCGGTTGACAAATTCATAGGAATTTGTGTTACCATGCCTTCCACGAGACAATTTGACCACAAGAGAGGACGCTTGCCGAGGTTAAGCTTGGCAAGTGAGCCTGCCAAAACCATTTTTATACAGCGGTGGGCAAGATTACCGCATAATCTCAGTTTACCGGGAGGTGATCTATGGACAGAAATAATACAGTTACCGCTACGGTGGAGACCATTTGTCAAGTCTGCCATGAGAGATGCTTTCTGGAGTGCCAGGTCAAGGATGGCCAGCTGGCGAAGGTTTTGCATCCCGGGTGTGAAAAGGGCCTTTATATGGCTGAAACCCTCCATCATCCCAACCGGCTCAAATACCCCTTAAAGGCCGCGGGGGAAAAGGGAACTGGCAAGTGGGTCCGGATTAGCTGGGATGAGGCTCTGGATCTTATGGCCGCCAAATTTGCCGACATCAGGGACCGCTTCGGCCCTGAGGCAAACTGCGTCGGCATAACCTCTCACCACAAGGAAAGAACCTGCGACGCCTGCCACTCCTTGGCAAAGTTCCTGAACACTCCCAACATCCTGGATGCCAACTACCAGTGCTCTCAGTGCAGCTGCATCTCCGATTTCATGACCTTTGGAGAATGGACCACCTGGGAGACCCGGATCGATTACGAGAACAGCAAATGCATCGTCATCTGGGGCGCCAACGTGGTTGATACCCGGCCCGTCAAGGCGAAGCGCATCTTTGAGGCCCAGAAAAAGGGGGCCAAGGTGATTGTGATCGATCCCCGTTTCACCGAGACCGCTAAGAGAGCGGACATCTGGCTCAGGGTTCGGCCTCAGTCGGACGGCGCCCTGGCCCTGGCCTGGCTCAACGTGATGATCCAGGAAGGTCTTTACGATAAAGATTTCGTAGCTCAGCAGTGCCTCGGCTTTGAGGAACTCAAGCAAAGGGTGGCCGAATGGACTCCGGAGCGGGCTGAACAAATTACCTGGGTGCCCAAGGAGCAGATCATCGAGGCTGCGAGGATATACGGCAGGACGCGGCCCTCGTGCATTCATACCCGGCTGGGCGTGGACGGCCAATCCCTCAATTCCACCCAGACCTGCCGGGCCATCACCTGCATATTCAGCATCAAGGGGGATCTGGATTCCGTCGGCGGCAACATCCTGCACACCCCGGGAGATATTCCCACGGCCGCCGCCCTGGGGCCCAGGGAGTATCTCAACAGCACTCTCAACGGGTTTAGAAACATCTATTGGATGATGCGCAACTGGCGCCGGTCGCCCGACCTGGAGGCCAAGAGGCCCGGCTACAGAGATTACCCGATCTACAATGGCCCCCAGGAGATCAGCTGGTTCGACTACAACAGTCACTACCCGACGCTCCTGGAGCATATGGAAGCGGGGAAAGTGCGAGGGCTCTACATCCCCGGCAACAATGCAATGGCGCATTACGCCAACCCCAAACGGCTGTGGAATATCCTCAAGGGACTTGACTTCATGGTCGTGGCCGATCTTTTTATGACCCCCACCTGCGAAGCTGCTGATTTGGTGCTGCCTGCGGCGCACGCCGCCGAGATCGACTCCCTCAATCACACGCTCAGTGGGGCGCCCGGGGCGCCCTATGGGAACAGCATCGTAGCCTGCCCGAAGGTGGTCGACCCTCCGGGTGAGGCCTGGGACGATATGAGAATCGTCATTGAGCTGGGCAAGAGGATAGGGGCGGATGTTCCATGGGAAACCCTTGAGGAGTTCCACGACTGGATGCTGGACCCGGTCGGGACCACCTATCAAGAGCTCATGGCGCAGCCCCGGCACCAAATGATCTTTCCCATGGACTTTAAAAAATATGACCTTCCCGGTTGGAAATGGAATACCCCTACCGGCAAGGTTGAACTTTATTCGTATTGGTTTAAAAAGCTGAATTACGACCCGCTGCCCACTTACCGGGAAGACCCGGTGAGCCCTCTGAGCCGACCTGATATCTGGAAAGAATATCCCCTCATCATGGGGCACCACCGGCTCCGGTTCTATCAAAATTCGGAACGATTTGATTGTCCATCATTGCGGAAGCTGGCCTCTGAGCCTGAGATCGAGGTCCATCCCCAGACAGCTCAAGGCCTGGGTATCCAAGAAGGGGACTGGATGTGGCTGGAGTCCTGCCAGATGAAGGGAGAGAGGGTAAAGGGCAGGGCCCGCCTGGTGCCGGAAATGCACCCTAATGTGGTCTCCATTTCTCAAGGATGGTGGTACCCGGAGATCACCAGTCCGGATCACGGCATCTACGAATACAACGTGAATACGATCATTTCGGATGGCCCTCCATTCGAAGAATTCAACGGGCATCATCAGATGAGGGGAATCTTGTGCAAAGGGGGTAAAGTGTAACGCTCCCCGATACTGAATTCAAGCAAGAAGGATTGGCTTATCCTTGCATGAAGGCATATCCAAGTGGAAAAAAATCGCGTTGACTGAAAATCAGGCCGAGGAGAGTTTCTGGAGGCGACACCCTGTACTGAAGGAATTCATCCGCGACCAAATACCGTTGATTGCGGGGGTCTTCATAGCAGGGATACTTGTCAGCTATCTCAAATATGGCTACTTGCCGGGCGCGGATTCCGCCTTCCCGATAGCCGGGATCAGAGTGCCCATCTGGCATCTTCTTTGGATGGGTCTCTGGACCGGCTATACTATGGGGATCGTGGGGCAGGCATCAGGGATCTTCCTACTGGCTTATGCCATGTCAGTCTTACAATATACCAATGTCAGTCTTACTCCGACGTCTTTAATTATCACCTTTTTAAACCCTTTCGGCGCCCTCCTCGGATTCTGGCGGGAGAAACAATGGAACTTTGATTTGGCGGTATGGCTGTGCATCGGCGCTGTTTTCGGTTCCCCCATCGGTCCCTTCATCCGCGTTTTCCTCCTGAACGATCCGGTAACTTTTAAAGGTATCCTTGGCATTACCTTATTGATCATGGCGATTGATCTGTGTATACAAGTTACTCCCTGGTATTTAAATAAGACTACGCGCCAAAGATCTTTTAAAGAGAAGTTTGATAATCTGATGCAAAAATGCCGCAAAGCTGGCAAACCCCCTTCCGGATTGCCCGCAAATTTCCGCATCGTTACTTTGGAAAGGTCATGGAGGCATTTAACCATCGAATATTGGGGGGAAGAACAAACCTTAAATATACCTTTCATGGTGTTTATTGGTTTTATTGTTGGGGTGATCTCCTCGGCCATTGGCGCGGGGGGAGGCTTTTTATTGGTGCCGATTCTGGTATCGCTCTTTGGTTTGCCCATGTACGTGCTGGTGGCTGCGAGCATACCCTATGTGATCATCCTGTCCATCACCGGGCTGTTTTCTTACACGGTGACTTTGCCCATGCTGACGGGAGTTTCAGCACCTTCGGATTGGAGCTTCGGGCTGTTAGTCGCCAGCGGCGCCATCCTGGGCGCCTGGCTGGCGTCAAAAACCCAAAAGTTCATCCCGGAAAAATTTCTCAAACCCATGTTGGGAGTGGTTACTGGAGTGGTGGGCCTACTGTATATCCTTAACTATTTCTGGAAATTACCCTTTAACGTTTAAGGGAGTAGCATCAAAAGATTTCTGCCGATTCCGCCAATAACCTGGGGTTCCCCTATCACCGGAATCTGAAATTATCATCTCCACAAAGACCCTCGGAAGATATTGTTATCATTATCTGCAATTTTTGCTGGCTCGACGAGAAGGGAAGGTTTTGGGCAAGGTACCTTACTGTGGCTTCATTGCCTGCATCATTGCCAACCTGAGGAGTTTTATAAAAGATTTTTAAAGAATCACCAATAATCCCCTGCTTCGAAGGTATTCTTTTACCTCCCGGATGCTGAAAATGCGATAGTGAAAGACCGAGGCCGCCAATAAGATTTGGGCGCCGCCTTTGGTTACGCCCTCATAAAAATGTTCCAGCTTACCAGCTCCTCCTGAGGCAATCACCGGCATCGAAACCGCGCCGGCAATAGCCTTGGTAAATTCCAGGTCATATCCCGCCTGGGTCCCATCGCCATCCATGCTGGTGGGCAATAGGGACCCGGCTCCCCGCTCCTGGCATTCTTTGGCCCACGCCACCGCATCCTGGCCCACGGGTTTCGTGCCCCCGGCAATCACCAGTTCGAACCCCGAAGGCATGGCCGTATTCCTCTTTCCGTCAAGAGCTACGGTCACCCTGGCGGCCCCATACGCCTTAGCGGCCTGGCTGAGGAGATCGGGGTTTTTGACTACAGCGCTATTCATGGAAATCTTGTTGGCGCCGGCCTCGAACACCAGCTCAATATCCTCCAGGGTGGCGATCCCGCCACCCATGGTCAACGGTATGGTTATCACCGTGGATACTTTCTTGACCCACTCCAATCTGGTCTTGCGGTTTTCCACCGTGGCGGCAATGTCCAACATTGCCAATTCGTCAGCCCCTTCCTGTTCATAAAACCGGGCGTTTTCCACCGGATCGCCGGCATCCCGCAAGTTAATAAAATTGATGCCCTTAACTACCCGGCCGTCTTTCATGTCCAAGCAGGGCATGATTTTAATCGGTTCCATAGGCTCCCTCCCCGAATAACTTTCTCAATCATAGAGCGTAAATTTAGAAGCCAATATCCACGTGGAATTATTTCCTCAAATTTTGACCAGAGGCAAGAGAAATAATCCATTTTATTGTTCCCAGATGATCTTGCCACAATCCTTCAGGTCATAACCGCCCAGAGCGGCAACGGCTTTCTGGTATTCTCGGGATTGGATCACTTCCAGCACTACCTGGAAGCGAGGATCGTTAAAAGTGCTCTCCGGAACCACCAGGTCGTAGCGTTCAAGAGTTAAGGGGAGGAAATCCAGTCCTAGAGATTTAGCCGCCGCAAAAACCCCCATACCTACGTCTGCGGCCCCGGAATGCACGTTAAAAGCAACGGCCATGTGGGTGCATTCTTCCCGTGCGTAACCCCGCACCATGGAAGGTTCTATGCCGTTTTCCTTGAGCAGGTAATCAAACAGGAGTCGGGTGCCGGCCCCTGGTTGCCGGTTGATGGAGCGCACGTCAGGCCGGATCAAGTCTTGGATGGTCTGGATATTCTTGGGATTGCCCTCCGCAACCATGAGGCCCTGCTCCCGCCAGGCCAAGTTGATAAGCTTAAGGGGAAGATCGGGGAGATAACTCTTGATAGAGCGTACATTGTAAGTGTTTGTTTCAGGGTCGAAAAGATGGGTGCCGCCGAAATGGGACCTCCTCTGGCCCAAGGCTACCAAACCACCCTGGCTGCTAATGTGCCCAGACGAGAGCCGCAGGCGGGGATCCTTTCGCTTCAAGAAGGTGACCAAGAGGTCAATGGTGCTGTCGTGGCTTCCCAAGACCACCAGGGTGCCATCAATATCTTCTGGCCAAACCAGAAGTTCAGCGGTCACTGGCTGGTCCTCTTCCAGACCCTCGCTCAAAGCCGGCACCACGAGTAATCCATCGGCCTTGTCCAAGGAGGTGATGGCGCAGGCGCCTCGGGGAAGGGGCGTAGCGATAATCTTTTCCCCCACCCGACCCAGTGTCACCCGGATGAACTCCGTGAGCCCGGGCTTTGAGGGCAATGTTTGGGCCGGATAGACTGTCAGGACGGGGCGACGAGAGATAAGCTTCCCTACGATGCCACTGATCAGAGGAGCGACAAACTGCTCGAAGGAGAGTACCGCTGAAATCGAATAACCCGGGAGGCCGATGACCGGCTTGCCTTCCACCTGCCCCAGGAGGGTAGGTTTGCCGGGCATCATCGACACGCCGTGCACCATAACCTCTCCCAGCTTGGCCACCGCCTGGTAACTGCAATCTTTAGTGCCGGCAGAGGAACCGGCATTAATGATCACCACGTCGGCGGCAGCCAGGGCCTTTTTCAGGGCGGTGGTCAAGCTGGTGGCATTATCGGGGACGATGGCCCCAATTTCCGGCACCCCCCCCGCCTCGGCCACCAGTCCCTCCAGGATAACGGAGTTGAACTCAGGGAGGTTATTCGAGGGCGGGGCTCCGTTCAAATTAGCCGTAGACGCCAACTCGGACCCGGTGGAGAGGATGATGACTTTGGGGAGGCGCCTCACCGCCACCCTGGTGCTCCCCGCGGCCAGGAGCGCCCCTTGCGCCCAAGGGGTGATCTCGACCCCCTCGGGAAGGACCAATGCCCCCACCGCTAAATCTTCACCGATGCGGCGAACATTGTGCCAGGGGAACACGGGAGCCTCCACGATAAGGTGATCTGCCTCCGGATTCGGGACATTTTCGGCGATGATCGCCGCATCGGTCCCACGGGGCATCATTTGTCCCGCATTTATCGGGAAGGCTTTTTCACCCACTGCCAAGGATTTGGGCTGGTCCGGAGTAGCCCAAAAGGTGGAGGCGGCAAACACCGCAAACCCATCCATGGCAGCTTGGTGGGTAGCCGGCGACGATCGCCCGGCCCACACCGGCGCTGCGGTTACCCGGCCTCTGGCCGCCATAGTGGAAATCTCTTCCGGAGGCAGCATAGCATTGAGATCAAAGCGGGAGAGAAAGATTTCCCTGGCCTCAGTTACCGATTTCATTTGCCTATAATTATGGCGTTTCATTGGCTCTCCATTGGTCAGAAATGGCGATGAGTTGACGATTATTCATTACTGATAAAGCATAAAGCCTTTTGTTGGCGGGGGTCGGCTACCACGTATGCCCACTTGCCATCGGTGACCGCAGGAACATCGATCACTTTGATAAATTCTTCAAACCTTTTGGCATCGGGGAGGAGGATACTCAGGATGTTCGGGGATTTCCTGAAGAATTCCTGGTTAAAATCAGCCTGGGGTTCATCCGGATACAGAGGCAGATAAATGATTTGAGATTCCACTAAATCCAGAAAGAAATGGGTCCCATAGGAGACATCCGGAACATGACCGGCCTCTTCACGAGCTATTTCCACCAGAACCGAAGCATGGTTAATATCCGCGTAGGAGGTATTTACTCCCAGGGTCACGTTGGAGCTGCCCCATCTGCCTGGACCCATTATCATGATATGGTGAGGAACAATTTGCGGGTGTCGATTGATCTCACCCACGACTCGCCCCGTCTGCTGTTTTAATTCTAACGAGGCCTTCCGGTCGTAAGATTCCGGATCTACATAGAGAATGTATTTAATGTTCGGGACCGTGCCTCCCGAAATGGTGCGGCACGCCCTAAACAAGACGCGATTTGGAGAGATGTTGTCCGGAACGTTAACGATCGCCGTGACCCCCGGCAGTCTCATGGGACGGCATTGAACCAGGTTGATCTTTA
>Ga0351866_10092_pt1 | contig 34449 bp, 37 predicted proteins | sample TotcelFGM3001L11_FD_206783 | JGI IMG/M metagenome (GOLD analysis project Ga0351866, IMG submission 206783) | Enriched cells from coal bed in the Powder River Basin, Montana, United States - Total cells FGM rep2 HSBNCT.FGM.300.1.L11 ...
GCCAGGAGACATCTTCCGATTTAGTTCAGCTTTTTTCAGCATCTTTTCAAGTTTGCAGTAAGCGTAGAGTGAAAGGAAGGAAATGAACACGTGTCCGAACACGCTTTCGTCGTCCTGTAAGTACAGCCTATCCGCATCCAGAACATTCTTGTAGGCATCGAACAGCTTTTCTACTCGTTCTCTTTTTTTGTATAGCTCGTACATCTCCTGCACCGGCATATCCTTGCTGGACAGAATCAGAATCATTCCTGTCCTTTTCAGCTTCTCACGAAGCTCATTCTTATCGATTTTCTCTTCATCCAACCTCTGGTACAGAGTCTTGGTTTCCTCAAGCTTTAAGTCCAGGTCCTCAAACTTGTACAGATAGATCTCACCGACCTTCCTTTTTCCGCATTCGATGAGCCTCTTATGATATCGGAAATGCTCTGTAAGATGAATTCTGACATCATAGTAGTGGCTATTTCTTCTGGTGGGAAGCACATAGTCAATTTTCGCCTCAGAGAGCTCTTTGATCACATCCTCTGAGAAAAAACCGCGATCGAGAATCAGAAGCTTTCCTTTGATGTCCATCTCTTTAATGGTGTTGGAAAGCGTCTTGATGTCCTTTACACTGCCTGGCACAGACCTTATCATTGTCGGAAAGCCGGTGTCTGCGCTGCAGAGAAGTGCTAGATTTATCTGAGGAAGATGTATTTTGTCTTTATTATATCCTTTCTCCGCCTGTTGGATGCTCATGGAGCGAGAGAAGGTAGTGCTCAAGTCGTAGATGAGTTGCTCGCTGTGATCAAGAATGCCTTGGAATACGATATCCTGCCCCTCGCGATCGACACCAACTGTTCGTAGCAGCTTGGAAACAGCACCGTGATTCATGTTTGGCATAATTGAATCGGGATTGTGAAGCTTCTCCCAGACTACCTTGCTTTGTTTAAGGGGGACGTTACCATCGGTCCTAATCATGGATAATGCGTAAATGGCCTCCCAATTGGCAGGAAAAGCAGATATCAAGAGTGGTTTAAGATCCTCCATTGCCAAACGAAGCAGCATAGAATTACCGTATTCGGTGACACTTGGAGCCCGCACGTCGTCGAATTTGTTCATGCCTCGCGACTTTATTAGGCCATTCTCTTGATCAAGTTTTCCGATGTACCGAGATGTCTTAACCCGCTTTTTGATTACCTTGTCCCAGTGGGTAGTCGAGTCATAGACGTAATGGTTCTTTCCTTTGACTTTTATCTCAAGGCGCTTCACGCCTTTGGCTCGCTCCCCTTCCAGCCAATCCCTTGCCCATTGCTCCATACCCCTATGTAGGGAAACTATATCTATATAATTTTATTGTTTAAAGACGATGCAGTTGGATTGATATTAATATTTTGTATTCCCCACTCGATGAGAGTTAAGGTTTTACCTTAATTTGATATGACCTCGACCGATTAGGAATAGATTATTAACGCCGATCCACAATTAGTGCTTGATGATATCGTTGCCATGCCAGGCAGAGAGCAGCAGAAAATGTTCTAGCAAAGGTATTGAAGACCGCCGGTGGGCTGCACGACAATTGAACGCTCATTTTTCATACTTTTCTAACAAGACTCAAGCCTTGCAGGATCTCGTTATGTTGACTCAGGATATGGACATCACCGTGAGATAGAGAGCTGCAGAAGCCCTGGGAACGGCTTTCGGTCAGATCCTGACAAGGCCCAAGCCTGGCAAGACCTCGTCAGGATGAATCAGGACAAGGACAGCACAGTGCGATGCTACTCATATTATGCACTACGTAGGGTTTCAATTTTTTGAGGCCACCCAGACAATTGATGCCAGTAAGTTCAAAGACAAGTTAGAAAAGGCCATCGAGTACTTTGATAAATCATCCAAGGAAGTGATTTACAGCAAGTATGATCCAATTTAAATCCCTTCTTTAAATACTTCGTGATTTATGGCGTCTACCATATCTTGGCTTAACTCCATGAATTGAGGGAAATCTTCCGGGGCGTACACTTCCCCGCATTTAGAACACACAAAAGCCCCACATTGTAATACATCTAAAAAAAGTATTGCATTTTGGGCAATGTCTGAAATCCTTCATTTAAGCCACCCCAATAATTTTATATTTCCTATCCATCTCCATCCCCTCGTAGTTATTGGACAACCCCTTGACCATTTATAGTTATTCTCCTAACTTTTTACACTAAAAATTTATCTACCCTGGATTTTGAATATCCATCTTTTCTATAATAAAGGATATTTAAAGCGCAGTCATGGCTTTTGACAATCGCTTCATTAAAATATGTGTATTTGGAGATCTCCCTTTTAAAATCCTTCCAACCAAATTCTATGGGATTTAGGTCTGGAGAATATGGTATATTATAAATAAAGTGAATATCAATTTCTTGGGCTAGAATCCTTACATCCTCTGCAATATGGATTCTGGCGTTATCCAATAGAATACAAATTGGCTTCATTGCATTGCGAATCCTTATCTTCGTAATGAATCTTATCATGTCATTCGCCTTTGATGAACTGGAGATCATAACTTCATCATTGCCATTTAATGCCATAAATCCAAAAATGGTCTTTGATCTGACACTCCCAGGTTGATAATTTATTATATGTGTGTTTAAAACTCGGCGGGCATTGGGGCGTTGCTGCAAAGAACATTCATCAATGAATCCAAGAATAGGATCTGTAACTGTAGCTAGCACAGAGGCTATTCTCTTTTTAAAAAGCTTTCAGCATCAACAGGCCTCTTATTGTTCATAATATATGGTTTTCCGTACTTAACTTTCTTTTGAACTCTTAAAATTTTCCAAGCCAATTTGTAAGAATAATCGACGTCCCTTGTCTCCTTTACATAGTTAACTACATCTTTAATCGTCATTCCTTTGCCCTCAATTTCCTCTATAATCTTATCCCATTCATCAGAAGAAATCTTTGGCGTTCTACCACCTCTGTTCTGTGGTGTCAATCCATCATAGCCTTTTTTATTCCACCTACTTGACCACCCCTTGATTGTCCTTTCACATCTTTTTAAAATATTTGCTATTTCATATACATTTTTCCCCTCATATAAATGAATTATAGCCAACAGCCTTTCCTTAATTCTCAAATTATTTTCAATTTTATATAATTTAATAAGTTCTTCCTTTGATATATGTCTTACTATTACAGGTTTCCTGCCCATGCCTATGCTTATTGTGTTCAATTTATTTAAAGATATCTATGAGGTAATATGTTTTACGATTGACTATAATCATGTTCTGTTGCCACTTGGAGAAGATCTTCGTTGCTCATCATTTTTTGCGAGTTTTGCCTATTATCTCTTAGTGACTGTTATCAGGTGTCTTATCTCCAATACCTTATTGGCGTATATATACTCATTGATACGTGATCCAACCGAAAAAGTTCTAGGTCATTATAAGGAATATTAGAAAAAGGTGATTGTAAAAGATCTACACCTTTGTGAAACAGCGGCGGCGCACACACGCAGCACGCTACGGGGTATTGCGTTTAAAAATAAACATCTTCCATCACAAATAAGCGCACACTGCCCTCACCTTCGTCTTCTGCTCGCTTCCCTTGAAGGCGATCGCCGTCATGGACGCCTGACCCGTCTTGCAGTTCAGATAGTAAGTCGCTTTGGCCGCCAGATCCAACAGGTAGCCGCAATGGCTTACGGATCCCCTCATCGAAGTGCCTGAACTGATGCCTATCTTCGTCGTGGTCTCCTTATTCACCTCCGAGTTGGCAGCCGTAGACAGAGTTGCAAAGACATCAAGGGCTCCCGCCGCGGCCCTCGTAACCTCCAGCTCCGCCGCGTACTCCACCCTCCACCGCCCAATAGGAACCGCTAGAGAGCCGCCCTTATTATACCACGTTCCCGCAGCAGGCGACGCTTGAGAGCTATCGGATGTCATCAGGCTCTCCACCCTCCATTTGGCCTCATCCAGAGGAAAGCCATAGGGAGCTTTTGCCATCGAGAAATAGGGCTCGATTATGGGCGAATTGGCCAGGTCATAGTCAGTGCCGCCGTAGAGCTTCAGAGTCGTACTGGGCGAGGAATAGCTCACTCCGGTTATGATGAAGTACTTAACAGAGCCCTGCTGAAGCCTCACCCTCTGCCCTCTGCAATACTTCCAGGAAAAGTCTCCGGGGATGTTCAGGGTATAGGTGGGATCGTCCGCCAAAGAAAAAGTCCATTTCTCCTCCACCGCCGAGATCCAGCCGCCATTGTCGGCATCCTCCAGCCTCCTGATCCTCTCCAGGAGGCTTTGCATCTGCTCAGATATCGCTTGCGAATCCATCGTATAAAGTCAACTCCATCACATCGGAATTCAGGGCGCTCTCGAAGGCTTTGTTCAGGATCCTCATGTCATACTGGCCGTTATAAGGAAGCGAAGTGATCGTCACCCTCACGAAATCACCGCATTGCAGAGCGTAGTCAGGCCGGGTCCAGATCTTCAGATAACGCTCATCGCAGGTCTGGCCTATCATGGCCGATGTGCAGCGGAAGACCTGATCATAGCTCATGGAAATGTCGCTGGTAACGTGCTCTTTCCAGACACCCGCAGTAGGAGAGAAATCCCGGCCCCAGCGAGCCGGCGGCCAGAAGCTGTAGCCGAAGGTGCTATCCCGGCCTTTCATGACCACGGAATCAAAGCCATAGTTGGCGGCATCAAGAGTCCCGACCTCGAAATCAATCAGATCCGCCTCAACGTAGGATTTGACCGGGTCGTTATACCAGCCGTTATAGAGCTGCAGCTCACATCTCAGTTCCTGATCTCCATCGGAGCGGTTGACAAAGTTCCACTCCAGGCCCTCATGAGACATGACCCGGTTGAGAGTGGTGATCAGCCTCTCGTGCACGGCGGGTACGCCGGGGCTGGAGAGGTTCCAGGTGGGCATGGGCGAGCCTTTGCGAATATGGGCATTCTTGAAATTCAGCACGTAGCAGGGATAGTTCTTGGGGTTGCCCTCTGGATCAGCCACGCCCGTCCTGACATACAGATAATCTGCATCTCTAAACCACTGATTAACGGCCATGCCGGCCAGAGATGCAGCCTGTGTCAGCGGAGTGGTGCAAGATGGCTCCTCGCTATCTCGTCTGGGTGAATCTAATGTTTTGTCGTCTCTGTGTCTCTGCGCCTCTGTGGTTTTGTGAAGATACCAGTCTTATTGAATCTAATGCTGCTGGTTTCTTAACCACAGAGGCACGGAGGCACAGAGCGAAAAAAGGATAAAATGGATTCAAATCAGAACCTTACCCACATAAAGTAGCGAAGAGCCAGATTGTTAAATTCTGGTCAGGGCTACCTTTGTCTAATTCGTCTTTGTGCCTTTGTGCCTTTGTGGTGAAAATCGTATTCCGTATAGTGCATATGAATTTCCTTGATCAGTAGCATTACTTTCTCCAGCCCGTGCACGCAACCGATCAACCACAAACCGACAAGTATCCAAGCCTGCCCGGCGCTCGGGGCAGCCCAGATCGACTCGCGCGTTTCACCGCGCGCGACATCCCACCAGAACGAGTGACAGGAAATAGCTCGAAAAAGCTCCCAGTCTGTCATCCCAAGAAGCCAGATATCAACGAGCGTCCCACACGCGCGCCCGCCCCAGCCCGCCAGCAGCTCTACGCCGACGGCAAGCACGCCGAGATCCTGGCCCCCTGGCAAAGGCCTGCCCAAAGACGAGGCTGGCAACTTCATCGCCGAGCAGGAACGGTCGGATGTGGTGCACGATCTCCTGGCCTTCCTGGCGGAAAGGATGCTGGAGATGAACAAGCAGAAGCAAACGGAGATCAAAGGCTTCCTGGGCTGGCTGGAGAGCTACCTGGGGGCCAGGGTGGAGGACCTCACGCCCAAGACAAAGCTGCAGGGCTACTACGAGCATGATTATGCGAGCTTTTTGGCGGTGCTAAAGAAGAACGGAAAGAAGCTGGCTATCGATCCATCGCGCCGGGAGCCTGCTGAGACGCTGCGGGCCGAGTTCGAGGGGTCAATGGGCAAACTAGTGCCGCTGCGGGAGAGGATCAGGCAGACGGATGAGCTGATTGACGCGGTGGTCTACAAGCTTTATGGGCTGACCGAGGAGGAGATAGGAATTGTGGAAGAAGTTCATGAAAGATAAGGCCATGAATATTGGCTTCCTTCACGGGCATGTGGCACAACTCACCCAAAGTATCAGCCAGCTATTCCTGATGCTGGGCGAGGAAGCTATTCAGAAAATAAGCTAGTGGCAATTCAGGCGGTAGGGACACATGACTGGAAGTAACGAGATAATTGACTGGTGGCAATGGCGAAGCATCTACATGCCAAAAGAAAAACTACCAGAAGTCCGTGCCATCGATATATTAGCTCAGATCCAACGTGGCGAACGCGTAGAGCATGATCATGTGGTTATAACAGGAAATCTAGGTCCTCTAACATCCGAAATGCATACAGTTCGAGTAGGACTCATAAGTGTGCGATTGCATATCACATCTTCTCCAATTATAATTACGAATTCCTTCATCCAAGGAAAAGTGACCTTAGAAGAAATTCTATTTAATGAAGCAGTGGATTTTCGGGGAACAACCTTTGAAAAAGAAGTCAGCTTTATGGGATCTATTTTCCACCAACAATGCATATTCGAATGTGCGCACTTTTTAGAAGCAATTCATTTCAGCGATATGAAGAGATGCAAGCCAGAAGAAGATAAACATGCACGTTTCTTTGGTCAATCCAATTTCAAGCAAACCGTTTTTGAAAAATATGTTGATTTTAGTAAAGTTGAGTTTGAACAGAGTGCAGAGTTCGGTAGCCAAATCCCTGAAGAAAGTATTAAAAGCAAATCTATTTTCAAAGGAAGCGATACCTATTTTGTGGGGGCAAAGTTCAAATTATTGGCTCATTTTGAAGAATGTGAGTTTATAAATAGTACATATTTTACAGGAGCTATCTTTTCAAGAGAAGCATATTTCAATAAAGCAACGTTTGGAAGCCATACGGATTTCAGGCTAGTTAATTTCAATGAGAACACCTATTTCAACAACGCATCATTTTCTGGAGGCGTGGGTTTTGCCGAATCGACTTTTAAAAATAATGCAGACTTTAGAAAAGTTTCATTCAATGGTGATTATGGCAACTTCCGAGCAACTCGATTCTCAGGCGAATTTGTAAGCTTTAGGAATGCAAAATTTAGAAATCTGTGTGACCAAGCCGTGGCCTGCAAGAAAGCCAGAAAACAATTAGAAGATAGCGGAAGCAGAGGTGAAGCAGACCATAATTTCTTTATGGAGATGGAAGCAAAGAGAAGACAGAAGGGAATCACAAAGGTTAATAACAATACATCTAGACTTGCGCTGCAGCCGACTCTAAAGTTGTCATCAGAATTTTTTGATGACTTGATTAAGGAAGATTTGTCGTGGAAAGAGAGATTGTTGACTATTTTCCAATTTTTAAGGTATAATGTAGTTGGAGCAAAAGAATTGGTGTCGAAATTTTATGGCGATTTGAATAAAGAAGGTTTGTCGTGGAAAGAACGACTGTCGATCATCTATTGTTTCCTATGGCATAATTTATTTGAATTTATAATATTTCGACATCTTTTTGGAGGATATGGTATCTTCTGGCAGTCGATCTTTCTTTGGTGGTTATTTTTTGCGGTTTTATTTGGATTGTTTTATCGCTATTATTTCAATGGAATCGGCGATGCAAGTTGCCTCTCGCAGTGCATATACTTTAGTATCTTAGTAGCATTTACAAAGGGATTAGGAAACTATCAATTATCACTTAATACCATAACACTTGAAGACAAAGTAATAACATTTGAATCTATATTGGGACTAATGATGTTTGCTTTATTTTTTGCATCAATTACAAGGAGATACATGAGATAAAACCTTATGAGCAAGAACTCAAAGGATCATGGCGAAAATGACACGACCTTCATGGTCTCCAAGTGACCATATTCTCTAGATACTAGCCAACCGTTGCTAGAAGATAGAGCGAAGCAGACTGAGGAGATACGTGGGATGAGATATGCAAACTTGGCCCCTATCCTTGCAGTGCGGTCTAGGGAAAGCAGGATAGGCGCAAGAATGTTTTGAAGGAGCAGCTACGGGGTCAGTGAATTTAGGACTGGGCGGGTCCGACTTAGACATGCGAGAGAGCTTCATCGATGACCGCGTGAAGAACCTCACGCCAAAGACGGTAGCTCGCGGAGCAACTAGGAGCACGATTTAGAGAGCTCTTTGGCTACGCTCAAAAAGAATAAGAAGAAGCTGCAGGTCGATCCGGCTAGACAGAAGCCGGGCGAAGCCCTGAAGGCCGAGTTCGAGGGGTCAATGGGCAAACTGGGGCCGCTGCGGGAGCGGATCAGGCAGACGGATGAGCTGATCGATGCGACGGTGTACAGGATGTATGGGCTGACGGAAGAGGAGGTTGCCATAGTAGAAGGAAGAGAGAGCGCAACAGAACACCCAAGAGCTTCATCACTGGATAGTGCTTGAGGTCAGCGATTATGGCGTCTTCGCATCTTCGCGGCTTCGCGTGAGGCCGTTACCCCAAGAATCTCACAGCAGCCCTTAAGTCTCCATCTTCCGTTGCTTCGTGCGACGAAGTCCCGAGTATCACGCGAAGGCGCGAAGCCGCGAAGTTCCGACGAGAGAAGGACAATTCTTGCCACACTTGGCCTTAAAGCGCAGTCTGTTCAATGAGCGAGCCGTCGGTCAGCCGGGCCCGACTGTAGAATATTTGGATATTTATAAAAATCAGTGAAGCACTTGCTGGAACAAAACCTGCCAACTCCACCAACCGCTCCGCCGCCAAGTATCCAAGCCTGCCCGGTGCTCCAGGCAGCCTGGACCAACCCGCGCGTTTCACCGCGCGCGGCATCCCATCAGAAGCAGTCGCAAGAAAGAACTTGAACAGCTTCCGATCTAGAAGTCCCAGAAAGCCGGATATCAGCGAGCGTCCCACAAGCGCGCCCGCCCGGCCCCGCCAGCAGCCCTATGCCGATGGCAAAATAGATCATGCAAAGATGAATATGCTTCTGGCTTGTTTCAAATATTATTTATCCTAAACGCACCTTTTTCTATTGTCGCAAGTTGAGAATCAAGAGGTCTGATATGTCTGATGGAACGGATGCAAAGATTCGTGTGGTTTACGAGGGTGGCGTCTTCAAGCCCTTGCAGGAGATTGACCTCTGCGAGGGAACAAAGGCATTCGTGGTCCTCAAGCCGGGGGGAATCACAAGTGTGGCCAGAAGATTCAGGATTAAAGTGGATAAGGATGTGTTGGAAGAATTCGTCGAGGAGCGAAGATGATCGTATTAGACACCTCCATTTTCATCGACCTTCTGTTTGAATACAACTCTGAAAGAACACGATCTGCAGAAGAATTGCTCTCTATCTTGGAGGAAAATGGTCTGACAATAGTGGAACCGGATCTCTTCAAAGTAGAGTTTACAGGGCAAATTGCCAGAAGGATCAAAAAGGAACTGGCCCCAAAGATCTGCGAGGAGATCTTTGCAGAGCTGGTCTTCGTTAACACATCCAGGATCTTCGAAGAGGCACTTTCCATCGCCCGGGAAACAGGATCAAGGGCGGCAGATTCATTCTACATAGCCTGCGCCAAGGGAGAAGAAGCGATCTTGATTTCCAACGACAAGCATCAGATCGAAAGTGCCAAAAAATCAGGAATCGAAGTCTATAATCTGTTGCATGACCAGGAGCTTGTCAAGAAACGTCTGATTGATGCTGTTTTTCAATAATATTTCAAGATACACCAACAGCACCCCTTCACCACCTCCGCGCCCGAGCGTGCCCGCCCAGGCCCGCCAGCAGCTCTACGCCGGCGGCAAATTCTCCGAGATCCTGGCCCCCTGGCAAAGGGCTGTCCAAAGACGAGGCTGGCAACTTCATCGCCGAGCAGGAGCGTTCGGATGTGGCGCACGATTCACCAGGCCTTCCTGGCTGAGAGGATGCTGGAGATGAACAAAGAGAAGCAAACGGAGGTCAAAGGCTTCCTGGGCTGGCTGGAGAGTTACCTGGGGACCATAGGTGGAGGATCTCACGCCCAAGACCGTAGCTCGCAGGGCTACTACGATCACGATTACGAAAGCTTTTTGGCTGTGCTCAAGAAGAACCGAAAAGATGCTGGCTATCGATCCGTCGCGCCGGGAGCCTGCGGAAGCATTGCGGGCCGAGTTCGAGGGCTCGCTGGGCAAGCTGGGGCCGCTGCTGGAGAGGATCAGGCAGACGGATGAGCTGATCGATGCGACGATGTACAGGCTGTATGGGCTGACGGAAGAGGAGATCGAGATTGTGGAAGGATGAGTGAAATAATAATTCACGACGGGCAAACTGCCCATAAGTATAATAACGGGAATGATGCCAAGATCAAGGACAATAGTGGATTGGTGCTTTAAAATGCCAAAAATTCCATTTGATCAACTCTTTGACTTAGAGAAAGACCCTCTGCCACACGGAGGAGCCACGGATTTATTCGGTAGAGTGGTCTGGGCCTTAACCGAAGAAGAAGAGGAAGCAATGGTAAGAAAAATTCAGGAAGCTTTCGGTGGCTAAAAACAATGCGCGTCGCTGTGGATTCAGACATTTTCTTATATGCCGTCATTGATCACAATCGCGATGAGCTCAGAAAGAAGGACATTTTTCCCCGAGAAATAAAAAATTTTTGAGCCGCGCGAGCGGACACCCCCGCGTAGAGCTCTGTATTCCCGTGTCGGTATTTGCGGAAATTGTCAGCTTGTGCCTTCAAGGAGAGCAAAACGGTGAACGTGAGGGCAAATTCTGTATTGATGATCTCTATAAGCTGGTTGGATTTTGGCAAGGATTAGATCTCGTCGTTCTTCGCCCGAACAAGGCTGTGGCCGTAGCTTGCTATAATCTGTATATGGATGAATCTATTAGGGATAGCAGGCTGAGCCCAACGGATTTGGTTCATTTGGGCTATGCTATGGCTTATGATCTAGATTATCTCATAACAACAGATAAAACCCTGAGGAAATACAGAATTCCAGATGCTTTTCCGCTCGTGGTGATGCATCCCAAAAATGTGGATGAGATCTTTTCATAATTTTAACAGCGATATTTCTAGTTGTCACCACCCTGCACCCGAACGCGCCCGCCTGGGGGCGCAGTTGCAGCAGCTCTACGCCGACGGCAAGCACGCCGAAATTCTGGCCCAGGTGGACTCCTGCCTGCCCAAAGATGAGGCGGGCAATTTCATCGTCGAGCAGGAACAGTCGGATGTAGTGCACGATTTCCTGGCCTTCCTGGCGGAAAGGATGCTGGAGATGAACAAGCAGAAGCAAACGGAGATCAAAGGCTTCCTGGGCTGGCTGGAGAGCTACCTGGGGGCCAGGGTGGAGGACCTCACGCCCAAGACAAAGCTGCAGGGCTACTACGAGCACGATTACGAAAGCTTTTTGGCGGTGCTAAAGAAGAACGGAAAGAAGCTGGCTATCGATCCGTCGCGCCGGGAGCCTGCGGAAGCATTGCGGGCCGAGTTCGAGGGGTCGCTGGGCAAATTGGGGCCAATGCGGGAGAGGATCAGGCAGACGGATGAGCTGATCGATGCGACGATGTACAGGCTGTATGGGCTGACGGAAGAGGAGATCGAGATTGTGGAGAACGCAGACAAGCGCTAGGCAAATTTGCGCCTATTGATCTCCGGATCACTGGCCTGAAAGGCCCACTAGCTGAAACGACTGAAAGAGCCTGGCAATCAAGCAATATAAATACCAAAACAACAAGTAAAGAGATAATATGGCGTGCTCAGACAACCTCAATGAAAGAAATGAGATGATGCCAGCGATTGGTGAGAATTTCATCGACGAAGATAGGGCGATTACAAGGGGCCTCATGAGACTCTCAGAAAGAAGCCTGGCACGCATTCTTGAAAACGAGCCTGACATTTACACACTGGAAGATCTTAAGGTTATATTTTAGGTGGAATGTCCAGCTATAATGTCCCAAAGGGAAGAACTATTCTTATTCACTTTCCGTTTACAGATCTTAGTTCTACAAAATTAAGGCCCGCTCTGGTTATTTATGAAGGTCATTTGGATGTAACCATAGCACCCATGACAACTCAACGTCCCCATCCTCCGCTGCCATCGGATTTGCTGATACGCAAAGGCACGCCTTCCTTTGAAGCAGCAGGATTAAAGGAGGAGTCATGGCTATTAATCGACAAAATATCAACTCTTGAGAAGACGTTTATTGTGGGCATACTCGGAGAAGCAGACGATAATCTCAAAAGGGAAGTTAACGAAAAAATTGTTCAGTGCTTGATGTTCGACGATGTCTTAACCATTTAGTCCGCAAGTACAGATTCGTTCAATCCGACCCTGCCGACCTCGCCCGACCTCGCCCGACCTCGCCCGAGCGCGCTCGAGGCCTGCCTGCCCAAAGATGAGGCTGGCAACTTGATCGCCGAGCGGGAACGGTCGGATGTAGTGCACGATTCACCAGGCCTTCCTGGCGGAAAAAAATGCTGGAGATGAACAAGCAGATAGCAAACGGAGATCAAAGGCTTCCTGGGCTGGCTGGAGAGCTACCTGGGGGCCAAGGTAGAGGACCTCACGCGGTGTACAGGCTGTATGGGCTGACGGAAGAGGAGATCACAATAGTTGAAAAAACTTAAAATCCATGTTTTTAAACTCTTCTACTGGTTTTACCTTTAATACGGACCTGCCATCCCTTTCTGCTTTTTCTGTCCGTATCAAGCTATCTTTTTCTAATCGTTGAACAGACCCGTATACCTTGCCGCTTGACCATCCCAGCTCTTTAGCCAATTCGTACACGCTAGCTCCGGGCTTTCTGTTTATCATTTTATAGAGCTCATAGTCAGTATCAGCCCTTCTCGGACCCTGGCATCTCACGCCGCCCGCATTGCGTTCGTGCCCGATTTCGTTTGGTTCATGCTCTGCACACCTCCCTGTATGTTAGGCTATAACGAATTGATCGTTCCTTATTTCGCAGTACTCGAAAGCATCAAATCAAAGAACATCCGAGAGCATCTGCCGGCGCGGTCCTTCCGAATCCCGCAGGAAGAATCTGGGTTTCAGCTTTCCCCTTACCCTAACTCTTGCATAAACGAGGGTTTTATCTTTCTGCCCGGACTTTTCCACCAGCAGTGCCTCAAGAGTCTCCTTTTCGCGTTCGGACAGCTCGATCTCGCCCTCTCTGCCCGTTGACCAGTCAAAGATCCTGACCCTGTACTGTGTTTTGATATGCAAGAGAGTGCCCTTTTCTCGATCCTCAATCGATCGTATGCCGCAAGCATACTCCACAGGACTCTCGAAATTTTGGCATGCCTCATCCGGCCGGCACAGCCCCAAGTCGGCAATGCCAAGGTCCGGGTAGCCTCTGCTCTGCCGCTGCATAACCTTGCATTTGGGGCAGTGCATCTTCAAAAACCACTCCTCAAAGATCCGCTCTTCTGCAGATGCTACACCCGACCAGAGCTGCATTGCCTCCTGCCGGCGGTATCCTGCCTGCCCCAGGAATGCGGCCAGAATGGCGGCAATCCTGTGCTTGCCGCTCTCGCCAGCTGCCCTGGCCATTATGCCCTTGATACAGGGCGGAAAAGCCTGTTTCTCTGCAGGCTCATGGGCAGTCCAGAGCATCTCCTCTCGCCGTACAATTGCCTGAACGGATATTGGTATCTCATTTCCCTCCGCGGGCAGAGGGCCGTATCTTTTAGAGGGCATCTTTAAGCTCTCTTGTGGCCTCCAACGAAATAAGCCTGTGTGTCCTTGTCCCCTCGCGCCTGCTGGGGCACGGGAGCTGCGCCCTTAGAAGACTCATAGTTCATTCTCTCTTTGAGTATGCACCTGTTGCCTCGCAGACCTCCTAACGGGTTTTTAGGCGTGCCCATGGAGTTCATGCAGCGGGCCATGACAGCCGCGCCCCGCGCCAGGCCATCATCCACGAAGACCACATTCTTCTCCACCTGCTCGTACAGCCCCAGCTTCTCTATCTCTTCCAAAATAAGGGCGGGCTTGCCGCCGCTGATTCCCGCCCTTCCGGTTACTCCCAGTGCCGTATTCTTGGTGACGACACCCTCCTCGACACCCACCTGCACCAGCCGGCGGGCCACGCGGGCCATGGCAATGTCCAGGGTGCCGAAAAGGATCTTCAGGTTCTTGGATTTGTAAAGATCGCCGCCAATTTTTGATAGCTTGGAGAGGTCGCTGCCGTTCACTCCCACGTCGCAGCCTATGAGAACGACGTTATTCTGGGCCGCAGCCTGCGGGCACACGGGCACGAGACCGTATTTGGTGCGGCTTGCCGGAACCTTCTCTATTACTACAAACTCGTCGATCTGATCCGCGTACTGCCGAGCTTCTTTGCCGTAGTCCGGCTTGATATTGCTGTCAAAAATATCCAGTGTGGCTCCGGTCATCCTGTCCACCAGTCCCGTTCCCTGGACAACGGCATCGGGAATGGCCCCGGCCAGGCCGAGAAGATTGCCGATGGTGTAGGCATAGGGAAGATCTCCACTGGTCACCCTGCCGTCCAGTGTGGTGCCGAAGTCCATGGAGAGACAGGGATTTCTAAAGTCCACGTCCGTCCAGCGGCTGCCTTCCTTTATGCCGGCGGTGGCAAGTTCTCCCTCCATCTCGTTGGCCACTACCTCCACGCCGGTAGAGCCTTGCGGCGGAAAGCAAGAGGCCACGGCTCCCATGAAAATCACCTTCTCAATCATGGTGTAGCGCTTGAACTTTTCCAGGATGTTGTGGATGCTCATGGCGGGGGTCATGAGCCGTGGCGGAACGCCGGCATCGAGGCAGCCCTTTGCCAGGGCCTGAATGAAGGCGCCCACCTGGTCGGGCGAGTCCAGCTCGGCCACTACGCCTGTGGAGCGTACCACGAAGTGCAGATCGGTCTTGATGTCCAGACGTGCCCTATCGTGGCTCTCAATGAGGGTGTCTCTCACCAGTTCAGCAATAGACTCTCTGGTAAGCGGAGTGGCGTTGATGGTATGAGCGAAGATCTCTTCTCCCTCTTTGGGCCTTCGCACATCTCTTGTCATCTTTACGGTCTTATTGACGATGTAGGTCTTGCCGGTATTCATGTCCGTGGCGGTGAGTATGCATTTGGTAGTGGTATTGCCAACTTCTACCGAGGCCACAATGTAAAATGGCTTGGTGTGAAGATCAAGGTAGTTGAAGGACGGGCTACTGGCAATGCGAGGTGTGGGTTTGGACTTGAAGAGCCGACCGAAGTTCATGGTGAATGGAAAAGGAGGAGGTAAGATTAAAGCTTTGGGTGGGGCGATTCTATAAAATGGTCACCGAAGTAAACCGAGAGATAATCCATTTAATCCAACAATAGCCTTTAAATAGAATCATCTCCATTTAAAGTTTGAATATTTTCTGTTCGCGCATCTCCTCTCAACAGAAATTCATCCACTATTCAGGGAGAAATGTAAATCAGGTGAAATGAGCATGGATCAACCAAGTATAGATCAAACAGAGAAGAAAAAGAATGAATCGGTAAATAAGTCAGGGCGCATGGCCATATTGGAAGAGGACAAAGCAAGAGAGGCCCGCCGGTGGCAGCGCAAAAGGGAGACTATCAAACGGTTCGCTGGGACTAAATAAGATACAGACAGCTTTTGCATTAGCCCCTAATGATTGGATTGCCGAAATAGATTATCGCAATCATCTATATATATTGTGAATAGAACGGGAAGGCGGCGATCCGTGGCAAGATACTGTTTTATTCTCCCTCCTTTACCCGGATCCCTCATCACCCATTCATCCTTTAATCTTTCAGCCCTTCCATGGTCACGGAGAAGACCGCTTCGCCGTCCGGCAGGTTGGGCGAGTCTACCAGGCGTGCAATGCGTTTTTCGCCCTTGGACTTTCGCAGGTACAGTCTGAAAGTAGACGTATGCCCCAGTACATGCCCGCCCACTGGCTTGGTCGGATCGCCAAAGAATGTGTCCGGCTTGCTCATGACCTGATTGGTTACTAATATCAGGGCATTGTTCAGATCGCCAAAGCGCATCAGGTCGTGCAGGTGCTTGTTCAGCTTCTGCTGCCGGTTAGCGAGAGTGCCGCGTCCCACGTACTCCGCCCGGAAGTGAGCTGTCACCGAGTCCACGATGATCAGGCGCACGGGATATTCCGAGTCCCTGGCCTTTTCAGCCAGGTCCATGGCGCTCTCCGCCAGGAGGATCTGGTGATTGGAGTTGAAGGCTCTGGCCACGCTGATATTTTTTAAGAAATCAGCCGGGTCCCAGTCCCGGCCATCCGGCGCAGGGGGCAAGCCCTTTACCATCTGAGCGATGCGCTCCGGCCGGAAGGTGTTCTCTGTGTCAATTATTACAACCGAGCCGTTCAGGCCACCCATTTCCTTGGGCAGTTGCACGTTTATGGCCAGCTGGTGGGCCACCTGCGTCTTGCCCGAGCCAAACTCTCCGTATAGCTCCACTATGGACTGAGTCTCCATCCCTCCGCCCAATAGTTCATTGAAGTTTTTGCTGCTGGTAGTGATCTTGCCCACCAGCTTTCTGCGCTCTAAGATTCGGTCTCCCGTCTCAAAGCCGCCCACATCGGCCGCTTCCCTGGCCCCGGCAATGATCTTGGCCGCCGTGGCTTCCCCAACCTCTGCCGCGGCCACCAGTTCGCCTGGAGAGGCAACAGCTATAGCTTCCACGGAGCTAAAGCCAGCCTCGCGCAGCTTTTCCGCAGTGGCCGGACCCACACCCGGCAGATCTTCCAGTAATTTTGTCGGCATCTTCCCAGTTCCTTAGAATATTCCTCAGATGACCTGCTTTAACAACGTTATCCAGGCGGGGCGAAAGTAATCCTGGTGCGCCATCCACAAGACAGCTCCAGTTCCTCGTTCCAGCCGCTCTTGGCAAGGGCATCGATCAGTTCTGCTTTATATCCCAGATCCAGGCCCCGCAAGAGATCTACATGCTCTGCCCAAAGAGCCACTTTGATGCGGCCCGTCTCATCGGAGATGTAGATATTAGCCACCCTTCCGGCTTTTCCGTCATCTCTTTGAAACTCCCGCACCTCTCCTAGACCCGTTACAAAGCCGGAGACGCTGCAGAGCATGCCCGGCTTTAGCTCGGCTATAGGCGTCATCTTCTCGGAGAACGAAACCTTTTCGCTGCTCTTTCGCACTGTGCTGTAGTTTCCCGTCTGAATCTCCAGCGATCCATACCTCTCCCGGCACGAGCCGTTCATGACCTCTATCGTCTCGCCCTTCTCGAGCAGCATTGCCGCCTGCTCATTCCAGAGGGTAAGCCTGATCTTGCCCGTCTCATCTCCCAAAAGCACTGTCCGAACCTGCCCTTTGCCTCCGTCTTTACGCATGAACTCCCTGATCTCGCCGGGGTCCACGACGGCGCCTAGTAGGCTGACCTCGCCCATGTCGCTCTTGATCTCCGCAATTTTATATGGCTCGGTTCTGGGCAATATGTCTAAATCCACTTCCTCGATGCCGCCGCTTCTGCCTAAGGTAACCTCAGTTCCCGCGTAGCCCTCTTTGGCCAGACCCCTCACCTTGAGGCACTGGCCCTCCTTCAGATCTCCGGAGCGGACCAGCTCTACCGTCTCATCCCAGAGAGCCACGCGCACAGATCCCGTCTCGTCGGCCAGCGTCAGGTTGGCGACCCGTCCCATGGATCCGTCAGAACGGGGAAACTCTCGTATCTCGGAGACGGCGAGCACCCGGCCCGTGAAGGTGACATTTCCCGTCTCCGGCCGGATGCTGCCAATCTTGGTCAGCACCTCGGATGCACCCAGATCCCGGGCCACAAGCATGGCCGCAGTCCTGCCATCGCATAGCCCCGCCATGAGGGCTACCTTCTCCTCAACTCTCGCCTGGAAATCCTCCGGCGTGATCTGATCTGCCAGCTGCCGGTAAATCTCCTCAACTTGCTCGTCCATTCCCGATCATCCATGAACTTTATAGCGCTCTTCCAGGTACTTCAGATAGGGAGCATGGCAGGAGGCCAGGAAGGCGTTACAGACCGTTGCCGGATCTCCATCCGCTGCAATGGCTCCGTTCTCAATGAGCATGGCCCGGTGGGAGATCTCCTTGACGAAATCAACATGGTGGCTGACCAGGATTATGGTGGTGCCAAGCTCTGCATTTATCTTCTTAATGGCGTTAGAGACCTCACGCATGGTGATAGGGTCGATATCACCGAAGGGCTCGTCCAGAATCAGGATCTTGGGCCTGGCCGCCAGAATAATGGCTAAAGATGCTCTCACCAGCTCTCCGCCGCTCAGTTGCTCGGGCAGCTTCCACATGGCTTCTTGATCAAGGGAAATCAGATCAAAGATCGGCTCAGCATACTTGCGAGCCTCAGTCGTCGGAAAACGGGGAAACAGATCTTTGAATATGTCTCTGGTCAGTCCCAGTGACTCAAGGGCGGCTTTAGCGTCCTCTTCCGACATATCAGTCATGGCATAAATGACATCAAGCACCTTGTCGCTTATGCCCAGCTCTTCTGCCACAGCCCTGGCATGGTCAATCACATCATTGCCCTTGATGCCCATTTTATAGGCAATCTGATCGAGAATGGTCTCTCCGGCATAAAGAGCGAACTCCTGATACATGATGCCTAAAGTGCGGCGCACATTCATTCTATCGGGCGAGTAGTTCATCATGTCTACCCATTTATCGCCGTACCGATAATACACGACACCCTCGTCCGGCAGCCGAACGCCCTGCATTATCTTGAGAAGAGTGGTCTTTCCCCCACCACTGTTGCCGATGATTGATGTGATCTCCCCCTCTAATATATCGAAGTTGAGGTTCTCCATATTCAGGACATTCAGGACCTCTCCGGTGCAAATCTGGCAGCCTCTCTTAGATATACCTCTCACTTTAATAAGAGGCTGGGCATTGGGCCAGGATGCCAGAGGCTCCATTTTTCCAATCCCTGCCATGAACTGGTCCAAGACCTGCCTCGGCTTCCCATCGGCGACTATCTTTCCCTTCTCCAGCCAAATCAGTCTATCTGCCAGATACTCATGAATCTCGGGCAGATGTGATACTACGATTATGGTCAGATCCAGCTCCTTGTTCACGTTCTTGATGGCATCCAGCACTTCTTGCTTGGTGGCCGGACAGGCCATGGTAGCCGGCTCATCCAGCAGCAATATTTTGGGCTTCTTGGACAGTTGTCTGGCTATGAGCAGCCTTTGCTTCTCGCCGCCGCTGAGGATAGTGGCCAGGTGCTGCGCTTTATCTCCCAGGCCCACAAGACGCAGGTAATACATGGCCTCTTCGTACATCTCATTGTAGTCCGCGTCCTCGGGAATGGGCAGAAGCTCATAGCCGGTTTTCCTGGCATGGATCCTTCGCACCACGTTTTTAAGGGCTGTCTCCGTCCAGAGTGCGAAGTCTCTTTGCAGATGTATGGCTGTGACGGCCATCTGCGCCCTTTTCACATCGTCGCTGGAATCGGGTGTGATGGTCATGCCATCCAAAAGTATCTTACCGGAATCAAAGCTCTCCATACCTCTCAGGATCTTCATGAGAGTGCTCTTGCCTCCCCCACTCTTTCCCACCAATCCTAAAATCTCACCCGGCCTCGTGGTGAAGCTAACATTTTCAAGAGCCACAACATCTCTGTCCTTCACCCTGTATGTCTTGGACAGATTCTCAATCTGGAGCAAAATAAAAACCTCCTACCTTACCTTAGTTCCCGTTTCCACTGATTCACGAGGCCGGAGCAGCACGGCCTTGCCTGCTGCATCTGCGGCCAAGAGCATGGCTTGCGACTCGACGCCAAAGAGCTTGGTCGGCTTGAGATTGGCTAAAACGACCACCTGCGTGCCTACCAGCTCCTCTGCTGAGTAGCCCTCTGCAATGCCTGCCACTACCTGACGAGTCTCGCCTCCGATATCGACCAGGAGCTTGAGCAGCTTCTTTGAGCCCTTAATGGGGCCGGCCTCCTTAATTTCACCTATACGTAGATCTAATGATCCAAAATCCTCAAAAGAGATCTCACCCTTCTTCTCGGCCGCTTTTTCTTTGACTTCGGCTTTTTCTACCCTCTCTTTAAAGATCCCGTCCAGCTCTTTGACGAATGCCTCTTCCATGCGTGAGAAGAGGATCTCGGGAGTGCCGAGCCGGCTACCTTCAGCGAGAGGAATCAAAGCCTCCTGGAAGGATTTTTCCGCCACTGCTCCCTCCTGGCCCAGTTGCTTCCAGGCATTTTGCATTTTGGAGGGCATGAACGGCTCCATGAAAAGGACCAGCGCCTTGGCAATCTGCAGACAGCTTCGGAGGACTGCGCCGGCGGCGGCCATGTCGCTCTTGACCAGCTTCCAGGGTTCATGGCTCTGGAAGTAGATGTTGCCATAATCCGCTAGAGTCATAACGCTGTCTGCGGCCTTCTTGAACTCGTACTCCTCCAGGCCAGATACGACCTCAATTAAGGTTTGCTTTATCCTGGCCATGACCTCCTGGTCGATTTCGCCCTGGGGGACTCTGCCCTCGAAGTTCTTCACTGTGAATGTCAAGGCGCGGTTAAGGAAGTTTCCAAACGCTCCCACAAGCTCGGTGTTTACCTTATCGGCAAAGATCTTCCAGGCGAAGTTGACCTCCTTGTTGTGAGCGGTGTAGCTGGCCAGATAATAGCGCAGCAGATCGGGATGAAGGCCCTTCTCCAGGTAATCGTCTTTGACCCAGATGACATTGCCCCGCGATTTGGAGAACTTCTTGTCATCGATCTTGAGCATGCCGCTGGCCACTACTGCGGAAGGCAGGTTATACCCGGCTCCTTTGAGCATGGCCGGCCAGAAGATGCAGTGGTGGTAGACGATGTCCCCTCCGATGAAGTGTATGATCTTCGCCCCATCCTTCCAATAGCTCTGCCAGTCCCGACCGTTCTTGGCACACCACTCCTCGGTGAAGGCGATGTAGCCGATGGGCGCATCCACCCAAACATAGACCACCAGATCGTCGTGTCCGGGAAACTTGACGCCCCATGACATATTGCGGGTTATGCACCAATCCTTCAGCTCCTGGCGGACCCATTCCATAGCGTAATTGCGGGCAGAAGTAGTTCCCCCTAAAGTCTCAAGATACGAGAGCAGGAAATCCTTGAACTGCGAGAGCTTAAAGAAATAGTGGATCTGCTTGCGATACTCGGCCTTTCCGCCGCAGACCTTGCAGACTGCGTTTTTGATCTCCCCCGGCTCCAGATGGCGACCGCATCCCATGTCGCACTCGTCGCCGCGCGCGGGCTTTCCGCAGTAGGGACATTCTCCCTCTACATACCTATCCGGCAAGAAACGTTCGCATTTGGGACAGTAGGCAAGCTCGATCTCCTTGGAATAAACGTGGCCTGCGTCCATGAGGGCACGGACCATCTCCTGCGTGCGATTGTGACAGGCCGGATCGTCGGTGTCGCCGAAGAAGTCGAAGTCGACGCCCATTCCTTTGAATACATCGTCAAAGTGCTGGTGATATCTGGCCACGAGAGCTTTCGGCGTCATCCCCAGGCCTTCGGCATTGACCACGATGGGAGTTCCGTGGGCATCCGAACCGCAGACGAAGAGCACATCTTTGCCCATCTTTTTCAATCCTCGAACAAAGATGTCCGCCGGTACGTAGGTTCTTAAATGGCCTAAATGACAGGGCCCATTGGCATAGGGCAGGCCGCAGGTTACAAGGATAGGCGATGACAATCTAGAACACCGCTTCTGCTTATGATGAAACAGGCAGATATAGGTTTCCCAGCCTGGCGGTCTCGTCGGTTTCTATGAAAAAGTTCTTGGATAAAATGTATATAATTGAATGGCAAATGCAGGCAATAGTATTAAATTCGCCATCACATGAGAGAAAAAGAAATCAGAGACAATAGATTTAACGGGGGTATTCAGATGAAAATTATTGTTCTAGCCCTTCTGCTGGCTTTGGCCTTCGGGACTGCCCAGGCCGTGCCGCTGCAGGGCACCGATGGAAACGCGACTGTGGTGCTCTTCGGAGCGACCAGGACGCCTCTGGCAGATGAAAATTCAACTCAGGAAATCCTTAAGGTCGATGTCGGTCTCATAGGAACTGAGAATGCCACATATCAATTGGTGGATGCGGATAATAATATCTACCTGCCCGGCCTTTACAAGCCTCTATCTTCCGGAAAACAGACTGTCTACTTCCTCACGACCAAAGACAGCCTCTTCAAGCTCCTCAATGTCACGCCTGAGGGAGGAAAGCCCATTTACATCAACTGGTGGGCGACACCCAAAGGCAGCAATGACAATCTGATAGTAAGGTACTACGGAATCACTGATTGGCTGATAAATCCCGATGAGCAGGGGATAGTAATTCAGGTACGCGTACAGAATAACGGCACTCAAAAAATCATTGTCAGCCCGGAGAACTTCACTCTGATGGACCAGTGGGGCTGGCCCTACCGTCCTACCCTGGGCTTTGATCCGGAGATTGTCGAGCCTCAAGAAGCTACTACATCCCGTGTCTTGCTAGGCTTTACCGGCATCTCACTTCTCAGCCGTCCTGCAGCCCTGGCATATGACAATGGGGCACAAAACCAAATCATCATAATGTTTGAGAGAGACTATGTGCCGCTCTCGGATGAGCTGGTCTACGGCGCCAATGCCACAAAGAGCGCGGCCAGCGTAGAGCCGGCACCTGCGGCGGTCCTGCCGACCTCGAATCCGACAGCACAGAGCGTGGCCGTACAGGCTCCAGCTAACGATACGAAAGAGATCAAGAAACTCTCGATCAAGGACAAGTTAGCAGCCAGCAAGGCGCGGCTCGCAGCCACGAAAGAGAGTCTTGATGAAAAGACACCGGATACAAATAGCACATCAAGCAGCGCCTCGAATAGCTCATCGAGCATTTCCGCCTAACTTGACGGGCGGCTTTCCGGAGATATTGCATGCTGCCTGGGAATCACCCAGGCATATCTTTTGAGAGGAGCTTTGACACCACTGCTAGGGATTTGCATGGGTTTTACCATATTTACCATATATACTAATAAAATATATTATTAGATTATGCGCGAAGCGATTGCCTCAATAGCCAAGATTTATGAATATCATCTGTCTATTAAAGGCAAGGACACAAAAAGCACCCAAAAGAATATATCATAACATCGGAGGTATGTTATAGATGAGATGGCTGGCTCTGGCATTGTTCATGATCCTATTACCAGGAATCGCCCAAGATTATCCTCTGCAAATGAACAACGGTGTCGTCAACTGCACCATATTCGGCTCCTTCAAGGATCCCGGATTTTCTGGATCCTCTTATTCCGACTCATATTCAGTCCTGGTTGTAGACACTCGCCTGACCAGAATGAACGAGACCGATAAAGCGCCAATTCGTGCCGCCTACATCCTCACCGATGGAAACGACCGGGTTTTTCAGACCAGTGCTCAGAATATCAAAGAGCTGCAGACAGGCCGCCGGCTGATTGGCTTTATCGTCCCCAAGGAGACTATTGCCAGAAGCATGACTATAGATTTGTCTCAGGATAAAGCGGGAGGGGAGCAGTTCTCGGTTCGCTTTCCCGAGCTTGTCAACTCCAGCAACGAAAATGTGACCTTGCTCTATTATGGAGTGCTTCGGTCCAGCATAAACTCCTACAAGAAGACGATAGAATTGGATGTGGCGATAACCAATAACGGCACGAAGAAGCTTTCCCTTGATGCCAATAACTTCACATTGAAGGATCAGTGGGGCTGGAAGTACAACAGCAAAGAGTATGACGCCTATGGAAAGAAGGGCATGTCTGCGATGATGTTGGAGAAAAATGAGACCATTAGATCCGGCCTGATCTTCAACTCCGTCTCGCCACTCAGCAGACCGGTGGAGCTTGTCTACAGGTATTCCAATAACAGTTACCTGACAATGAATATAGATCCCGAGGCGGGCCTGGGCTACTCCATTTTGGATAAGAAGGAATGCGTTGATTGTGAGAGCCCAAAGGAAGACGCCTCCAGCCTGGCCGGCTCCATCAAGGCCACCAAAGCTAGGCTTGCCAAAGTCAAGAAGATAAACAGCACAGCAGAGAGCGCTCCCAAAGGGCGAGATGAGCTTTGAGGTAGGGAGATGGTCTTTTCCCTCTGGCACCTTCTTCCTTCCGCACTCTCTGCCCTCCTGATAATTACACTGGCCTTCCTGGGAAGGCGGGGCGGGCAGGGCAATTCTCACAAGAGATTGAGCTTTGTAATGGTCCTGTTTGCAGCTCTTGGGCTGGCGGGCTACCTCAATCAGGGAAATTTTATCTTCTTTCCTTTGGATCAACATGTTCTGCACTCCGCTCTGGGCTTGATTGCCTTTCTTCTCTCGGTTTCTCTTGTTGTGGATGCAATAATATCTCACAAGCTGGCAAGAAAAGCGCATTGCAGGATAGGTTACGCCGCGGCTGCTTTCGCCTTGCTGGCCCTTTTGAGCGGCCTTCTCCTGCTTTCGGGAGGGCTTTTGAGTCAGGATGAACCCACAAACCCATCTTTGCCCGCAACGCCTAATTCTAATCTTCAAGAGAATACCTCCAGCATCCTGCCGGAGAAAGAAGCCAGCGAATACCGGGGCAAGAGGCTGGTGCCTATATCCGAGCAGGGAAACAATGCCCTCTCCGGCACGCAGCATCTCGACCGGGAGGCATTGCGTCTGAATGTCACGGGACTGGTTAGGAAAGATTTGAGCCTCAGCTACGAGGAAATGCTCGCGCTTCCGGCTTACACTGAGCTTGCCTATATGCCCTGCGTGGAAGGATGGGGATTTGATGCCAAATGGACCGGCTTTCGGGTGTCGGATCTGCTCAATATGTCCGGCCTTTTGCCGCAAGCAAGCTACGTGGTATTTCACAGCGCAGATGGCTACTCCACCGGCCTGCCCCTAGACTATTTGCAGGAAAATCAGATCCTGCTGGCATATGGCATCAATGATGTTACGCTGCCGGCTGAACGGGGCTTTCCCCTGCAACTGGTTGCCAAGAGTCGATACGGCTACAAATGGGGCAAATGGATAACCAGTATCGAGGTAGTGGATAAAGAGGTGAGAGGCTACTGGGAATCAAGGGGCTACAGCAACAGCGCCAAAGTGGGCGAGCTTGCTTTTGGGTGACTAAAATCAAATTATCAAATGTGAACTACTGCGTACTGAAGACCACCCTGAAGGATTGGGGACTTATTTTTGTCTATGTGATTTTTATTTACTCCACGCCGCGAGCGGTCAGGCGGAAATCCGCTGCAATTCCCTCCGGGGAAGAGCGGTGTTTCATGAGCCGGGCGCTACGCAAACCCTCGCCTTTCTTCTCCAAAAAGAGAATTGCTTTGCATATGTGCTCCAGGCCTGTGCCCCCCATTGGCCGCAGAGAATTGTTCTCAATGTCCATGTAGACCTGATTGGTTATTACAACGGGAATCCTGTGCCTTCGAGCAATTTCCTGCAGCTCGGAGAGCTGGACGGTTAATGTTCTGCGAATAGAACGGTTATCCTCTGCCTCCAGAAGCATGCGATAAAGGGATGTGGCCGAATCGAGAATTATCAGGCCTAAATCCCGGCCGGCGATCTTGGCGGCCTCGCGAATGGCTATTGCCTGCTGCTCCAGGCTCATGGGCTCAAATATCATGATCTTCGCGGCCATCTCTTCTGCGCCGGGGCCTGCGATCTGCTTGAACCTTTCCGCGGAAAAACCCTCCGTATCTATGAATATGACGCGCAGACCCCGAGCTACGGCCTGCACCGCCAATTGCATGACAATGTTGCTTTTTCCCGTGCCTGCCTCCCCGTAAAGCTGGGTTATTATGCCCGATTCAAATCCCCCGCTTAAGAGAAGATCCAGGCTCTGGCAACCGGAAGGCAAACGGTCAAGCATGAGCGATCACATGAATCACTATCGTATATGAGTAAAGCTATCGATCCTTTCCATAAGCCGGTCCATGGCCTCCCGTTCCCTGGGACCGCCACAGCGGTCGATGATCCTTTGCATCTTCATCAGCTCCATGAAATAGGAATCGGTGCGAAGAGCCAGATACCTGGTGGCAGCAACAGCCGCTTCAATTACAAGATTTGCCCCCCGGTTGCAGGCGCGAAAGTCCTTTCTTAAGACCTCGCCCTTGACCAGCTCCACCTTGGCGATGATGATATCCGTGGCAAAGGCCTCACATTTGAAGAGCCCCCAGGCTTCTGCCTCTTTTAGCACAGGCAGATCTTCCCGGCGCATGAAATATTCCGGATCAAGGTCCTCCAGAGCTGTCTCCGCAAAGAGCCAGGCATCATGGCTGATGTTGGCCACAAACCACCCTTTGGTCAGGATGTTTTCATAGGTATGAGTTCCTAAGAAGAGTCGCACAAAGAGGCTATCTCCATCTCTGACGATGCCAAGAGGCGCGGCATTGATCCTCCCGGAACTCTCGGTAGTTGCGATTACCTCGTTTATGCCGTCTAGTATTCCCAGCTCATCTAAAGCGTCATTTCCATAAAGCATTATTAAAACCTCAAACCCCTCAGAATGGAGATAAATAAAGATGCTGCAATCAGGTCTGCCGTGGACCCGGGATTGATGTCCTGCGCCAGAAGATCGCGGTCCAGATCATGAGCCTTGCCGAGGGTGGCATCAAGAAGCGCCTCGCCTGCCTGCTCTGAGACCTGATGGGCCAACTCTCCCCCAAATTTGGCGCAAATCAGGCTGTCGGGCACCTCTGACAGCGCCTCCAGAAAGGTTCTGACCACACCGTCGTTCAGGCCCCATCTGCCGATTTGCTCGGCCAGTCTTTCCGCGAGCAGAAATGAGCGCTTATAATTGGTGGACCATTCGCGAGCAACAATGTCATGCTTTGAGGATAGCCTCATCAGCTCCAACAGAGTCTGGCCGCTGCCCTGAACGGCTTTTTGCCAGTTCTTGTCATTCAAGCTGAAACTGTCCACCTCGGCAACTCTGGCTTTGGCCTTCTCGAAGGCTCTGTAAAAGTCGATGGCGTCGATTACGGTGGTCTTTTCCAGGACCTCTCTTAGCTCCGCCTGCAACTCTCCAGGCCTTCCCGCGGCGATAGCTATGGGGATCATGAGGACCAGAGAGCCGAAATGAGTGTTGCTGCTTAAATTCCAGGTCTGCCAGGCCAGGACTCCCTCTAAAATGAGCGAGCCCACACTTCCTTTGCCCTGGGCGGCTTTGCGAAAAACGGGATAAGCTGAAACGGCGCTGGTCAGGAAATGATGAAAGCCGATATCAGAAAAATCATGACAGCGATCGACATTGCCGGGCTTGGGACTGGAAGAGAGCTCAAAGAGCATAGCCAGCATTGCGCACTGGGCCACGCGATCGGAACTTAGGTCAGGGCTCATGACTTATCAGGAGGGTTTGGAAAGAAGCTCTTCTGCCAGCTTCTTTTTCAGCCCCATATACTCCTTTGCCGAAAGCCCGATTTTGGCCATTGCTGCATCTCGCAAATAGCACATCTTGCTCTTCTTGCAGCACCACACAAGGCTTCCAAAGCAAGTTCCATCGCCCTTCTCCAGTGGAGTGCCCTTGGCAAAGGATAGCTTCTTATGTACAAACTCCTCCGGCGTCATGCCTGCTTTTTTAAGGGCGCCGAGGACCGGACAGTGCTTGACGGGAGGGCAGCAGAAGGCCAGGCCGCGCAGGTCGCCGCCCGCACAGATGTGCTTGGGTGCATTGCACCAGCCGCTCAAAGAGTCGTACTCCTGCATGGCCCCTGAGAGCCACTGTGCAAACTCGGGGTCCGCTCCCCGCAAAGACACAACGTCCGCGCCCATGGCCAGCAGATTCCTGGCATCTTCAAATTCACCAATATCAGCCAGGGCCATGATAACTGGGCCTCTGCTGTCTTTTGCCTTCTTGACCATTTTTGGTCCGGCTCCGTTCAGGCCGCGCAGGTCAAGGTGAATTATGTCCAGCTCGCTCTCATTTAGCTTTTCTAAGAGGGCATTGGATAGGTCTTCCGGTCTTATCCTGAGGGAGAGAGTGACGCCGCAACGCTTTAAGCGAGGAATTAGTTCCAGAAGGCGGATAGGGTCGCGAATCTTGGAAAGCTTCAGATCGAGAAGACAGAGATTTTGGCTCGCGAGCCGGGCTGCCTCCAAGAGGGGCTCATCCCTGGAACAGGTGGTGGACAGTCCGAAGGCTCCTGTTCCTTCCCTGGCATTCTGGCTGATTGTTTCTAAACTGGCCTGCATCTCTTCGAGAGGAACCTCATCCAGATCGAAGTCATCCAGCAAGAGCAAGCCCGCTGCATCGTTAAAGTCGGGCTTGTTATGTGAAGAAATAACGGCAATGGGATTATCGATATGCAGATATCCTACTTCAAGCATCGAAACGTAATGTCGTCCATGAAGATATCAGCCTTTCGCTGCTAATATTTCAAATTATATTTTATTTATCAGGTTAACTTTTGCAGGGTAGCTCGATACTCTGCCATTCTTTATATCCAAGAAAATCCTAAGGCTTTACGATGATATCATGGTAACCTTCAAAGTAGATGCAGACGCGCGGGCAACAATCCAGGGATCGGAGGACCAGGAGAAGCACCCAATAGTGGCCAAGGTAAAGGGAACGGGAAAGGATGGGGCTTTGAGCGTGCAGGTCTCCGGGGAAGACAGCAGTCCCATATCGGCACGGATATCGGGCGATTCCAAGAGTCCCATCGCCGTGGGGCCCATAGAGGTTGAACCCATCACCATAATTCCTGATTTAGAATCGGTAGCAAAGACCATTGATTTCGGCGCTCTTATCGGCGCTTTCACAAAATTGTCCCAAGGGATTAAGGTGGAGGTCGCCAATTCCGGCGCGCCCCTTTCCATAGCTCTCGGGAAAATCCCCGTTGATTTGACCATCTCCGTTTCTTCTCCTTCTCAGGAGGCGGTCTTCAAGGTGGAGATCAAAGGGACTGTAGGTGAGTAAAAATTATTTTTAGTCTTAATCACACAGTAGCAGCCATGAGGTGGTCGTGAGGTGGCCCTTGTTCTTCCGGAGTGGCTGATAACTCTGATGGCGGCGGCTCTTCCCGTCTCCGAAGTTCGAGGCGCCATACCGCTGGCCATAGGTGTTTACGGATACACGCCCTGGCAGGCCTATCTCTTATCCGTATTTGGAAACCTCCTGCCTATAATCCCCCTGCTCCTCTTTCTGGGGCCCGTCTCAGATTACCTGAGGCGTTTTAGCTGGGGTGACAGATTCTTTTCCTGGCTTTTTGCCCGCACCCGCAAAAAGTACATTCAAGAGCATGAGAACTTCGGGCTGACGGCCTTGGTCCTCTTCGTGGCCATACCGTTGCCCATGACCGGGGCCTGGACGGGCTGTGCCATTGCCTTCTTGCTTGGATTTCGCTTCTGGCCGGCCTTCGCGGCCATCGTGGCAGGCGTTCTCCTCGCTGGTGTCATAGTCACGGCCACAGTGGTAGGCTTGCAGTGGCTGGCATTCTGAGGAGGTTCTCTCGTCATCTGTACCGGGGGGCAGCTCAAAGGGCATTTTGCAGGAGGACTGCCCAAAAGCTGGGTTTCGGGTTGCTTTGCGAATCTGGGATGGACAAGCGAAAATCCTGCGCGATGCGCTTCTGTAATCACTCATTATCTCCAAGACGATCCGCCTAATTTCGTTTGATTGATGAGAATATTTTTGGCGATCAATACCGCAAATCAGAAATTGATAGGAATTTAGCTTAAGTGAAAAATAATCGGAATTTGCCTGGGTTCTTTGAATAGTCTAAAAAATATATTATTTTATTATAAAATATATTTAGAAAACATATTCTGAATTAAGCATAACTTGGCTTGTATCTACTACCAAAAAATATAAATACTTTCAAAGGTCACATTAGTTTAAATTAAAGAATGTATGGGGTGAGATTATCAAAAAAAATGGCGCTATATTGGTGTTGGCCATGGCAATGCTATATGTTCCTGCGATGTCTCAGGATTATGGATTAGCAGGCAATGGTGGAGTAGATATACTTGGAACTGGTATTTTTGAGACAGATGGAGTTGCCTTCAGGTTCCCATCAATGCAGGATACCAACATCGACAGTCTGGATGTAGGCAATGATAAGGCACTGGCCTTTGGGAATATTTGGCAAAAAAATCCCATTGCCACCGCAACCAACAACCTTGAGATCAAGAAGAATCAGGATTCCGGGGAGTGCAACAGAATAATCGACAATGTTTCTCCCTGCCAAGACTGCTGCATCAAGGTCAATTTGGAGCGGATCAATGTAGGCAATAGGGAGGCCATTGCTTTCGGACCAGCTTCTGCCGCCAACTACATTAAGATAGTAACCAATCAGCAGTAGCATTATGTATATTAATCTGATGTGGTTTAAAATTAATAGATACTGACGAAACCCACTAAACAGTGTGTTAGTGGTGTCTCTATTAATTTTATGATCGATAAAGAGGTGATTCAATGCAAATTTTATATAATAGTCTTCCTGCCTAACCTCCCGGAAAAACTAGGCGCATAAGTTCAGCGCCTGAAGTATTTCTCTCTGATTTTTTGTCATTTCGGTGACGAAAATCTGTCCGTCCGCTAAAGTAATTTCTCTCAATTTCTCCAATTGCAGAAGCAGAAGTTCAACAGAATATTTATCTAGTAGCTTTGCTTCCCTCATCATATTCATCAACCTCGTTCTGATGATCAGACTCAGGAAAGCGATGAAAATGAATCCTCTCATTGTCTTTTCGCTGTGAGTATTCAATGGAAGAATGTCAATTTCGCTTTTTAAAGCCTTGAAGCTCTTTTCAATTTCTTCGCGTTCCCTATAAAGAGAAAGGCACTTCATCCAGTCGAAATCCCCCGAGTAGAACAAGATGTACTTGCCCATTTTGTTCATTCTTTGAGCGACTGCATTTTGTTTAATCTCAACATCAAAGCGATTATCGACCACATGGCAATCAAAGAAGTTTCCAAATCCTTGCACTTTATCTTTGAAAATTGCGTAGGAGTTGCTGTTCTTATTCAAGCGCACCTTGAGCAACTCTTCGCGAATATCATATAACCTGCTTAGAAGTGTCCGCTTCTCGGTTTGTTCGAGTTTCGGATCATAATACACATATCCTTTGACTTCAATAGAGTCCATATTATATGTGATCGGCTTGGCAAAAATAGGTTCTTTTTTAAATTTCTTAAGATATTTTGCGTCGTCAATGTCCTTTTGCGCTTCAGTCATCAGCTGCTTCAGATCATTCAACTGCAATTTGGCGGCCATGATAAAGGAAATTTTATCGCGCATCAACTCTTTGAGATTGCTCAAGCTGAAGAATCCGCGGTCCATTACAGCGACATAGTTTTGGATACCATGTGCTTTGATTTTTTTCAGAGTTCCGGAAAGTGTACTGACATCAGAAATACTACCTGGAAAGATGTCGTACATCACAGGTATCCCTTTGTCTTTATCTAGAATCAGGGACAGATTGATTTGCGGAAGGGGTTCTCCATCGCGATTGTACCCATACTCGAGAAGGTTGATGAGCTGAGAATAACTTGACAGGCTCGTAATATCGTAAATGAGGGTGCTTTTCGTTCCGGTTCCTTCGATAAGCTGGGACATGAACCTGTCTGGGATATTGCTTTCACCCAATCGACCGAGAAGCTCACTTACTCGCTGGCCAGCGAGATCAATTTGCGGGGATTCAAGAGCAAGAGAGGTTCCTTCGTACCATGATTCAACATTCTTCATTGCCGTAGGTCGTATAATTCGGTTGAATGCCAATGCACGAACCATGGACACCTCCGAAGGGGGCAGCAAGGCATCAAGATAGCGATCTAGATTAAGCTCTTTCATAATTGACTGGAGAACGAATATGGGACCATAATCAAATGATGACTTGATTGGCGCTGTTTTCTTCGTCTTCGTCTTTGCCTTGACCTCGTCTGGTGCTGAACGCATCCGAACCGGCTGACCGTCTACATTTCTTCCTAAATATTTTGATTTATGTCGAATCTGTTTTTTCTCCTTGTCATAGTAGGGAGTTTCTTCGTACCAATATTCTATCCCATTTTTCTTTTTGATTCTTCGAGTAGGTCTCATAATGCGCCTCAATAATAGTAGGCGCATAAAGTATAAAAACCTTTCGATAGGAACGCAAAATCAGTGTTGTTTTTTAAAATAGAGCCTTTAAAATTGAGATCGATTGTTTAATGCGCCTACTAGATCCGGGAGGTTAGGTTCCTGAGATTGGGTCACGGATAATAATTCAAGAACCAATGTCATTTTGGACGCGATCCAGGAAATATATAAAAAGAATGATTTCCACATCTAACTCATGAATTAACTACCTCTGTAATCGGGCTAACCAATGGATTCCATTGATTGTGGTAATAAAAGGAAGATCCAGTTTGCAAAGAGATTAGGAATTTTAATTCGCCAGAAAGGCCATTAAGAATATCGCATCCAACCGCTTGATTTCTTACAAGCACCAATTGCTCATTGCACTCGGTACAGCGACCATCTCTCGAAATAGAGTGATCACTACCACAATGCGGGCAACAGAACCATTTCAGCCATGACTGCGACGCTAGTGTTAGAACGAATTCTGCATCCATTAGTACCTCCAAATGTTCCGTGAGATAGATCCGTAACTGTGAGGACCTACTTTTTACTACTTATACTTTCTAGTGCACTATATTAAGATTGTTTTCTCATGTAATTAATTACTAATCTCAAGTATGCTTGCTGGTTGAGGGATTTATGCCAGGATGATTTCGCTATTTTCTTTCTGCATCTAATTTTCTTTTTATCTGTGCTAATCCGGGAGATCCTCAATAGTATTCAAAGAAGGGCGTTCTCTTCTCCTAAATGCCAGAGCAACAATACGGATATTATCAAATTTGAATGTTAGAACAAAGATCAGGATCATGTGCGGCTGCCGGGATTCGAACCCGGGTTACAGGCTTGGGAAGCCTATGTCATAACCACTGGACCACAGCCGCTCTATGTACTTGATTTCCACTTCGAATATTTAAAGGTTATAGGATCGATCGCCGTCCCTGGCGGGAGGAATCTCAAGCTTGCCAGTTTTCACCTCAAAGATCGCATGATCACAAAGGACCGACAAAGAACGGCGAGCTCTCACCTTCTCTTCAGCACTATCCGGTCTCCTGCGGCCACGCTCTTAAATATCTCCAGCCCCTCTGTGACCTTCCCGATATGGTTCACAGACGAATAGGGCTGGGTCTTGCCAAAGAAGATGCAAAAAGCCGGGCCTGGCGACCAATAGCAAATGTCGCCCGTGGCCGCGGAGGGCGATGGATTCTCATTGTCCATCTGCAAAGGCACATCGAAGTAGACCTCTTCGCCCCAGAGGAAGGCTGCGCCCTCCAAGGGCAACGCCTTAAAGAATGCCTCTCTTATCTTGGGATTCCTTTCGTCCAGCTTTGCCAGTGCCTTTCCCTTTCCCGTAATCTCGATCTCTATGGTCCTCATGAATTTCAGCCTCCTTATCGACATTTGCTCTTTATCCGTTGTGGTGATGACGGGCATGAGGGATAATTTTTTGGGTTCTGAACGAAACCGCCAGAGGTCAATTATTCCTGGCAAGCCTCTCTCAGCAGCCTCCCGGTTACTTTCGCCCCGCGCGGCAAATCTACTCATAGCCGCTGGTACTACTATGATTTAGACCGCCCAGCCTAACTCTTTTGACTACTCCCGGCGGGCGGATCCATCCCCTCAAGGATCGAAGATCTATCTATATGCGACTATTTTATAAAGGCGTGGTGCTCTTTTAGAATATAAGGGGCACTTTTTCAGCTCCGTTAGGTGAGGCTAGAGAATGGCGAAGCTGGAGGAAAAGGGAATTCTGGGAATCAAGGGAATTATATTCGACCTTTATAACACCTTGATTGACATCCATACCGATGAGGAGAGCATCAATACCTATGAGGCTGTCAGCAATTGGCTGATCTATCAGGGTGTTAAGATTCCGGCAGAGGATCTGAAGAATGATTACAGGCGGATGGCTAAAGAGGGGATGGAAGCCAAGTGGGAGAAGCATTCTGAGATCCGGGTGGAGGATATCTTCAGCAGGATCTGCAAGAGCCATGCCCTCTGGGATATAGACGAGGTGCGGCTGGGAGTGGAGACGGCTCGCGCTTTTCGGGCCGGATCACTACGCCGGTTGCAGCTCTTTCCTCAAAGCCTGCAATTATTGCAGGATCTGAAAAGCTACCCCAAGGTCATTGTCTCAAACGGCCAGAGATCGTTCTCGGAGCAGGAGATGAGATATTTCGGCCTTTACGAGCAGTTCACTCATGTGATTTTCTCCTCAGACTTCGGCCATAAAAAGCCCGACCCCAGGATCTTTCTGGAGGCGGCCAAGCTGATGGGCAGAGAGCCAGAGGAGGTCATGTGCATCGGCGACAGCTTCGAGAATGACATAGCTGCGTCCTCCCGGTTGGGCATGAGGGCTATGCATATCGAAGAGGCCTGGAAGCTGTTAGGCTAATATGGGATTGGAGACAAATGGCAAGAGAAAAGTATGTAGAC
>Ga0351866_10102_pt1 | contig 32877 bp, 35 predicted proteins | sample TotcelFGM3001L11_FD_206783 | JGI IMG/M metagenome (GOLD analysis project Ga0351866, IMG submission 206783) | Enriched cells from coal bed in the Powder River Basin, Montana, United States - Total cells FGM rep2 HSBNCT.FGM.300.1.L11 ...
TGATGAGCAAACCTAACACCAGACAGGTGAGGAAGGCGGCCAGGGCCCGGCGTCCACGACACAGCCAAACCAGGCCGCCATAAAGGGGTTTACTGGCGAGAAATAAAACCAACGCCAGGAATATCTGAACCAAGTAAGGTTTGATAATTACATAAGCAAAATAGAGAGTTAGAAGAGTAATGCCGACAAAGAAGATTTTGGCGTAGGTGCTGGAGAAAGCCGTTGGCTTTTTAGGGGGCGCGACTTTTTGATCAACCTGTGGTCGCCTAGTTAGCTTCGGCGTTCGAACCCGATCGCGCCAGGATTTAAGGGGGCCGGTTTTCTTCATAGAGACTGTCCTATCCGAGGTAAGCTCGCAGCCTGCGACACAACCACCGATATCTTGAAAAAACTAAAAAAAATGAAGCCAGGATAACGGTGATCAACATGGGGAAAAAGCCAGCCAGAAGAGAGATATGGTATCCGGCTTTCTCAGCTAACCCGACTGTCACTACATTGGCCGAGGCTCCGATCATGGTGCGGTTGCCTCCGAAACACGCCCCAGCGCCAGGGACCACCAGAGGATGCCGCTTTCCGCCCCGGGGATGGTTTCATTAATGATATTGGGCGGGTCGCCGATCAGGGTGGCGGTGCCCCCGACGTTGGAGGCAAAGACCTCCGGAATCAACAGGGCAATGGGGTTGATTTTCAGGGTGACGGCGATTTCGATGGTGACCGGGATCATGAGCAACATGGTGGTGACGTTGTCCAGAAAAGCCGAGGCCACTGCAGTGACCAACATCAGGATGCAAGACAGAATGAAGACATTTCCCCTCGCCAGGGCATACGATTTATAGGCCAGCCACTGAAAGAGCCCGGTCTTTTTGAGGACCCCGACGATGATCATCATGCCCATGAGCAGGAAAATGACGTTCATGTCCATGGCCCGCATGGCGTCTTCGAAGGACAGGATGAAATAGTTTTTGTTAAAGGTCCCCAGGGTATAGGTGATGAACAGGATCAAGGAGGCGCCGAGTAGGGCCGCCAAGGTGCGGTGCATCACTTCTGCGGCGATAATGACATAAACCAGCAACAGGACAATGGCCGCCAGCCAAAAGGCCGGCGTCACCAGACGCTTCATGGTAAGTTCGGCTTGGGCTTGTAAGAGCCGGTTGCCGTGCTGGTCGGTTCCCACTTGGACTGGCATGACCGGGCTCAGGGCAATCTCTTGCCAGCAGGGCTTGGCGGCCTTAACTTCTAGTCGGGCTCCGGGAAAGGAGTTCTGGGGGAGGAGAAAGACCGCCAGGAAATTGCCCTGGCTGCCCGTGACAATGGTCTCTTCTTTTCCCAGGGGTTTGAGATGCCGCCCATGGAGCAGCACTTCCACTTCCACTTCTTTCACCCCCTTGCCCTGCAAGTTCTTGATGGACCCGGACAGGCTGAGGCGATCTCCCGGAGGTGGGGGGGCTGCAAAAAGTTGAGGAGCGAAAAGCGAGACGATGATGAGCGCGGCAAACAGAAATCTTAAGATATCCCCTATAGTTCTAATCATCTTACCACCCGATTTTTCGGGTATTTTTGCCAAATTGACCAATTCTACTTGACTTACCCGATCAAGATAGAATATTTTTTCGGAAATTTGGAGCAAAACCGGAATTTATAGGAGGTTTTCATGCCTTATGAAAAGATCGTGAAAGATTTGATGATTCCCTTGGAGGATTACCCCCATATCCCTTATTGGTTCACTCTAAACCAGGCGGTGATTATTGTCCGGGAAGCGGCGATAAAATTTGAAGGTTCCTTCGAACCCCGGGCCGTGTTGGTTTTTGATGAGAAATACGGGCTTCTGGGAATCTTAACCCTGAAAGACATCGTCCGGGGTCTGGAAGGCGATATTTTGGGAGAGCCCGGAGGAGCGGCGCTATCCTGGAAGGACCTTGTAGGACCTGAATTAAAGCAACAGGCCCAAAAGCCGGTGAGCGAAGTCATGAGTCCCTTTAAGGTTACCGTGGCCGGCAACGATTCTTTGGTAAAAGCTCTTTCTTTGATGCTCCGGGAAAACGTCGAAAGGATACCGGTGCTGGAGGACAACAAAGTGGCCGGATTGATTCGCCTGACCGATCTGTTCAAGGAGATTTCCGGAGCCTTACTCTCGTCGGAAGCCCATTGATTCAGGATAACCGCAAAGGAGACAACGATATGAATCTGCCAACCCGGTCTTGGTTCTTTTTTGTCATGTGCCTGTTGGCGCTCCTGGGTCTTCCTTTATCCACAGCCCAGGCGGCGCCGGAGGAGGGGTTCTCCAGAGGCCAACTCGTTTATGTACCGGTATACTCCCATGTCTATTATGGTGATTATGAACGGAAAATTCTTCTGACCGGCATTCTCAGCCTCCGCAACACCGATCCCAGCCAGGCCATTACCCTTACCAGGGCGGATTATTATGATTCTGACGGCAAGCTCATTAAAAGTTACCTGACCCAACCCCTAACCCTCAAGCCCATGGCTTCCACCCGTTTCATCGTCAAGGAATCGGACTCCAAAGGCGGTTCGGGGGCCAACTTCCTGGTGGAATGGCGCGCCGAAACGGAAGTTAACGAACCGATTATGGAAGGGGTGATGATCGGCGCGGCCGGCCAGCAGGGAATCTCTTTTACCTCCCGGGGAAAGGCCATTAAGAAGAGGTAGCTTCCCTCAGAACGGGGCTCGGCTCTCCAACTTCTTCACGATTTCCGAATGTCCGGCCACGATGAGGCTATCTCCGGCCTGAAGAATTTCTTTTCCCGTCGGGGCCGATAGATGCCGCCCGTCCCGCAGAATCCCAATGACGCTCACTCCATAGGTTTCCCGAAATTTAACCTCGGCGAGGCTCTTGTCCAGCAGGGGAGAATCGGCAGCCAGGGGAATTTCGGCGAGGCTGAACCGTTCCTCCTCGGCGTCTGCTTCGGTAATCTGGCTGAGCGCCAGAAAAGCCTCCGCTCGGGCTAATCCCTCGGGCTCTCCCAATAATACCAGGCGGTCTCCCGGATACAACGGCAGGTGGGGGTCGGGGTCAAAAAAGGTCTTCCCAGCCCGGGTGACGGCGATGATGGTTACCCCGGTTTCCTGGCGCAAGGAAATGTCCCCGATCATTCGACCGGCGAGTAACGAACCCGCTTCCAGACGGAAAATTCCCAGAGTCCCAGGCCAGCCGGAACCTCCGGTGAAGACATGCAAGGCGGCGGTGAGGGAATCCGCCGCCTGTTCGGCCGCATCGAAGAAGGGACGCAGGACGATATCCGCTCCGGCCGCCAGAAAGTCCTGGGCCTCCTCCTCATGGCGGGCGGTGAGCACCACCTTGCCGGGGTAGCCGTGGGCTTTGAGGTTCTTCTGGAGGCTCAGGTTCAGGTCCCGGTCCCGCACCGTGCTGACCACCAGGCGGACCCGGCGCAGGGGCAAATGTTCCAGGATTTCCGGATCACCCACGTCGCCGTAAAAAACCGGCAGGCCTTGTTTTCTCCAGGCCTCCAACACCTCGGGATCGAAATCCACCCCCACCAACCTTCTTTTCCTTTGGAGAAGCCGGAGGGCAATACCACTGCCAAAGTTCCCCAGACCGATGATGATAATATCGGAATCTGGAACCGCCGCCGTGGTGTCCAGGATAGCTTCCCGATGCGGCATTTTTTTCTCAAAGGGCCTGAGCCAGGGGGATAACCTCTCGTACAGGGGCCCGGAATAGAGAATTAAATAGGTGGAGACGCCGATGGTTAACAGACCCACCAGGGTAATTAAGCCCATGGTCTCCATGGTTATGTGGCCCAGACTCAACCCCAGGGAACCCAAGACCAGGGAAAACTCGCTGATTTGGGCAACTGTCAATCCAGCCAGAAAGCCGGTGCGTTTGCGGTAGCCCAGATAACCCATGATTGCCAGGACAATGAGGGGATTGCCGATAAGGACAAAAAGGGAAAAGATCATGGCATTCCCCACCTGGGCCCCCAAAACCGCCAGGTTCAGCCGTGCTCCCAGGTCAATGAAAAAGAAGACGAGCAGGAAGTCACGTAAGCTGACCAGGCGGGTACTGAGGGCCTCCCGGTAAGGAGTCGAGGCCAGGGAGACGCCGCCGAGAAAAGCCCCCACCTCTTTGCTGAACCCCAGGGCATCCCCCAGGGTGGCCAGCGAAATGGCCCAGGCCACGGCAAAGAGGACCAGGAGTTCCTGAGTGCGAGCCAGGTATTTCAGGAGAGCGGGCATCACGTAGCGCATCATCAGGGCAATTCCCCCAATAAAAGCGGCGCCCGTGCCTAAGACCCGAAAGAGTTGTGCGAAAACGGACCAACCGGCGGCAGTTTGGCCTCCGATGGCTGTCAGGCCGATCATTACCAGGATGACAACGATGTCCTGAACGATCAAAAAGCCGATGGCGATGCGCCCATGCAGGGAATCGATTTCCCGTTTGTCGGACAGGAGCTTGACGATAATGATCGTGCTGGAGAAAGTCAGGGCGACGGCGACATAGATGCCTTCAATCACGGCAAAGCCCAGGGCCAAGGCGATGAGAAAACCGAAGACCGAAGTAAAAACCACCTGCCCCAGGCCGGTAGCCAGCGCCACCATTCCCATGGTGCGGATGAGATGCAAGTCCAGCTTGAGTCCCACCACAAAGAGTAAGAGCGCGATGCCGATATGGGCCAACAGGGCGATCTGGTCATGGCCGCTGATCAGGCCGATGCCGGAAGGCCCCACCAGAATCCCGGCTGCCAATAAAGACACAATTAACGGCTGCCGCAATAGCAGCCCGACAACACCGATCGCCGCGGCTACCAGGAGAATTGCGGTGATCTCATAGAACATGTTTTCAAACATCATGGTTATTCACCCAGATTGAGAGTTTTGCAAAATGAGAATTCTCAGGGCTTGTTTAGATAGGGACGGTTCATGGCGATTACGGGGCTCCGGATCACCATGTTTACCTAATTATAACCGATTTCCCTTGCCATTCCGAATTGCCTTATGATATAAGCAAGTTATTAAATAAATTATCCGGGTTCACGTAATTTGAAAGCGATTTTCGGTATTGAAGTACAAACGTTGAAACGTGACCCCTGGAAGATAGTCTAAACTATCCGTTCCCTTTTTCGCAATTTCTTATTTATTTCTAATATAAATATAGCAGGGTTTCCTCTAAAAACTGGGGGTGATGACCTTGTTATACGGTAATCATAAATCATCGTTAGTCTTTATGGGACAATCCTAAGTTTATGCTTAACAAGAATACATTAAAGCTGGGGATAATAATTGTCTTAATTACAGTCTTAAGTATTTTTATCTTTGTCACCAGATATACGCAATATCATTATCACTCGGTTTATCGGGAATTTTATTTTATTCCCTTGGTCTTGGCGACTTTTTGGTTTGGATTACGGGGCGCCTTGTTGACGTCTGGCAGTATTACCTTGTTTTATTTGGTGTTCATCTGGATACTTTGGCAGGGACTGTCAGCAGAAAAAGTCAACACCTTCATAGAAATCATTTTCTTGAATGGTATGGCCCTTATCCTGGGCCTCCTCAGGGAGCGTGAACACCGGGAGCGCCGCCGCACCCAGAAAATGGAGAACCTGGCCACCATTGGTAAGACAGTTTCCGGGATTGCTCATGACATGAAAATACCCCTGGTGGCCATCGCCGGTTTTTCCCGCCGCATCCTGAAAAAAATGGAGGCAGACGATCCCCATCGGGAGAAGGTGACCATCATATATCAGGAGGCGCAACGGCTGGAAAACATGGTCAAGGATATGCTGGAGTATGCCCGTCCCCTGAATCTGCGCCTCTCCCAGGTAGATATAAATGTTATCCTTCAGGAGTGCATCGCCATTGTCAAGGGGATGGCGGGAGAAAAACAGGTGATCATTGCAGACCGGCTCTCTGCGAATATTTCCCCCCTTGAGTTGGACCCCGGAAGGATGAAGCAAGTATTCATTAACCTGTTGACTAATGCCGTTCAGGCCTCTCCGCCGGGAGAATCCGTAGTCATAACCTCTGTCAGCGAAGACGGGAAAATCTCGATCGACATAACCGACCATGGGCCCGGCATCGCGGCGGAGCAGAAAGAGAATATCTTCACCCCCTTTTTCACCACCAAAAAGGAAGGCGTCGGGTTAGGGTTGGTCATGGTGAAGAACATCGTTACCGCCCATGGGGGAGAGGTGCAATTCTTTGATAATCCTCCTCCGGCAACCGGCGTCACTTTTCGAGTTATCTTGCCCCAGGAATCGGGAGTCGTATCTTCTTTGATGGAGAAGTAGCAGAACCATGCCGGTTCCCATTTTAACCGATCTCGTCATTATCTTCGGCCTCTCCATCGCGGTCCTGTTCCTCTGCCACCATCTGATGGTGCCGGTGACGGTGGGGTTTATCCTCACCGGGATTCTGGACTTCGAGATCAGCACCTTTCGCTTGAGCCAGCAGGCTCCCCTGGCGGGCAAATCCCGGGCCCTGGTGGAGTTGTGCAAGAAATACGGGGTGACGGTCCTGGCCATCCGGCGCGATTCCCAGATGCTGCCCAACCCGGAGCCGGATATGCAGCTTTTGGCCAACGAACTCTTGATAGTTATGGGGACCCCCGATAACCTTAGCAACGCCAATCGGCTATTTAAGAATCCGGAGGTCACGACATGAATCCTTTGGAGCATTACCAGGAGGGTGGAACATGATGACGCATCCCTATCCTTTTACCCGCATTCTCATCCCCTATGCCGGCAGCGCGTCGGCGCAGAAGGCCCTGGAGTGGGCGGCTCACCTGGCCCGGGCCGGAGGCAACGCGATAGAGAAGGTTACGCTGCTCCGGGTCATTGGCGGCGGCTATCTGGCCCGGCACATCCAGAATGTGGACCTGCGTGTGACCCGCATGGACCAGGTTGCAGCCTGGCGCCGGGTGCGACAGCACCATCTCGATCACGAGATCCTGCCGCTCTTGGAGGAAGGCAAGCGATCCTTACAGGAGAAAGGAGTCGAGGCCCCCATCGAGACCCGGGTCGCCGAGGGCAAGATCGGAGAAAAAATCATCGGCCTGGCTGTCGAGGAGGGGCATAACACCATCGTGATCGGGCGGCGGGGATTGTCCCCGGTAAAGGGGCTGCTCCTGGGAAGCGTGACCCGCCAGGTCCTGTCGCTGGCTCGGGAAATGACCGTTTTCGCAGTGGGCGAGGAAGTGGCCTTCAACCCCGCCAGTCCTATCTCTCCGTTGTTATTGCCATTGGACGGCTCGGAGCCGAGTCTGGCGGCGGTTCGCCAGGGAGCCGCACTGGCTCAGAGCTTCAGGGACAGCAACCCGCAACTTACCCTACTCCACGTTATTGATTTTGCCTTACTGGATACGGCCTATGCTGATGGAAACACACTTTTAGGGGAGGAAGGGGAGAAGATCCTGGCAACCAGCCGTCGCCTCCTCGAAGAGGCAGGTCTTCAGGATATGGTTGCCGAAAAATTGTTGGCCGGACATCCATCGAGGGTGATCGCCGGGGAAGCGGCAGAGGGCCATTATACCCTGATCCTGATGGGGGCCCGGGGGTTATCTACTTTGAAACGGCTGTTTTTGGGCAGTGTCTCCAGCGAGGTCCTGCACCAGGTCTCGAGGTCCATTGTGGGAATTATTTATCTTTGAGCCAGAAAACTGATGGATGACACCATTTGGGAGGACGAATGAACTGGTATCAGCTTGACCATAATCGGATTTTTGCCGATCTGAACACCTCGGAGAACGGTTTGACCGAAACCGAGGTCAGAGAGCGCCTGCAAAAATTCGGACCCAACAAACTGGCGGAGGAGGAAAGGATCAGCAAATGGAAAATTCTCCTCCACCAGTTCACGAGTCCCTTAATATATATTCTGCTCATTGCCGCAGTGGTGACTGCCTTTCTCCAGGAATACAAGGATACCGGAGTAATTGTGGCCATTGTGCTGCTGAATGCCGTCGTCGGTTACATTCAAGAGTACAAGGCAGAGAAAAGCGTCCGGGCCTTGAAAAGCATGGTAGTGGCCAGGGCTCGGGTCCTGCGGGACGGGAAAGAGCTGGAAATCAACGGCGAAGACCTGGTTCCGGGGGATATCGTTTTCTTGGCTTCCGGGTCCCGGGTCCCGGCGGATTTGCGGCTTATCAAGACCATTGAGCTCAGGGCCGACGAGTCCATGCTCACCGGGGAATCCATTCCGGCCGAAAAAATAGCGTCTATCATCCCGGAGGACAATCTCACCCCCGGCGACCAGAGAAATATGGCCTTTATGGGTACCGTGGTGGTGAACGGCCGGGCCAAAGGGGTGGCGGTGGCCACGGGGTCCAGGACGGTCCTGGGCCAGATCGCCAGGGACGTCCAGGAACTCGGGGTGACGAAGTCCCCCCTCCAGGAGAAGATCGACCGGTTTGCCCACGCCATCGGCATTATTGTCCTGGTGGCTTCCACCTTGTTGTTCCTCATCGGCATCCTGGTGGGGATAAGCGCCAAAGAAATGTTTATGACCGCGGTGGCGGCTGCGGTGGCCACCATCCCCGAGGGGCTGCCCATCGTCGTGACCATCACCCTGGCAATCGGCGTGGCCCGCATGGCTCAACGAAACGCCATTATCCGCAAACTGCCGGCGGTGGAGACCCTGGGCAGCACCACCGTCATCTGCTCCGATAAGACCGGCACCCTGACCAAGAACGAAATGACCGTGCAGCGGGTCTTTGACGGGGGCCATATCTACGAACTTACCGGCAGCGGCTATGAACCCCAGGGCGACATCCTGGAAGAGGGGCGGCACATCAATACCACTGCCGTGCCCGACCTGCTTATGCTGTTCCGGATCGGGCTCCTGTGCAACGAATCGGACATCTACCTGGAGGACGAGCACTACAAGGTGGACGGAGACCCGACGGAAGCCGCTCTCATCGTGTCCGCCATGAAGGCCGGTTTGAAGCCTGAGGAGGAGCGGGAGTTATATCCCCAACTCTTCATCATTCCCTTTGAGTCCGAACGGGGTTATATGGCCACCCTGCACCGGCACAATGACCGCCACCTGGTGTTCGTCAAAGGCGCCCCGGAAAAACTGTTGGAGATCTGCGCCGAGTGCCGCTTGGATGTGTGGGCGGAGGTCACCCGGGTGGCCGACCACTTTGCCAGGGAAGGCCTGCGGGTGTTGGGCATGGCCTATAAGGAGGTCCCTGCCGGCCAGACGGAGATCACCATGGCCGACCTGGAAACGGGGCTGATCTTCGCTGGGCTGCAAGGCATGATCGATCCGCCCCGGCCCGAGGCCATCGACGCGGTGGCCGGCTGTAAAAAGGCGGGCATCCGGGTGGTGATGATTACCGGAGATCACGCCGTCACCGCGGTGGCCATTGCCAGAAAACTGGGCATCGAGCCGGAAGAAGTAGTGGTGGAAGACCTGGCGGCCAAGCCCCTGGAAGCCATGACTGATGAAGAGCTCTTGACGGTCACTCAAGAGGCCGCCAGGGTACTGGCCCGGCGCGCCGACCTGGACGGTGCGCCGCCCGCCAGTCTCACCGGCAGGCACATCCAGGCCATGAGCGACATGGAGTTCTTCGCCTTCGTGAAAGAAGTCCTCGCCGCGCTGGTCAAGAGAGCCGGCCCGGAGGGCGCGGTGCGCCAGGTCTTAGCCGGCAAGGAAATCGAGACCATGAGCGATGCCACCCTGTTTCATCTGGTGCAAAAAGTCTCGGTATACGCCCGGGTGGCTCCGAACCATAAACTCCGTATTACGCAACAATTGCTGAAACATAGAGAGATTGTCGCCATGACCGGGGACGGGGTGAACGACGCCCCGGCTCTGAAGGCGGCCCATATTGGCATAGCCATGGGTAAAACCGGCACCGACGTGGCCAAGGAGGCCTCGGACATGGTCATCGCCGACGACAATTTCGCCAGCATCTACCAGGCCGTGGGACTGGGCCGCGTCGTCTTCGACAACATCCGCAAGGTCACCTTCTTTCTCATCCCCACCGGCATCGCCGCCATTGTTTCCATCCTGGCCACCGTGATGCTGGGCCTACCGCTGCTCTATTTGCCGGCGCAACTGCTGTGGATCAACCTGGTGACCAACGGCTTGCAGGATGTGGCCCTGGCCTTCGAGCCCGGGGAAAAGGACGTGCTGGACCGGCCGCCCCGGCCCCCCCAAGAGGGCATTATGTCCCGTCTGCTCATCAAGCGCACCATTCTCGTGGCCCTGATAATCTCCGCCGGGATCGTCTATGAATACGTCCATGCCCTGAATCAAGGGGCGTCCCTGGAAAAGGCCAGGACCATAGCCGTCAGCACCATGGTCTTTTTTCAGTTTTTTCAGGCCTATAACAGCCGTTCCGAGGTGCACTCTTTGTTGACCATGAATCCCCTGGGCAACCCTTTCCTCTTTTTCGGCACCATCGCCGCGTTTATTGCCCATCTGGCTGCCATCTATCTGCCGGCCATGCAGTGGATTTTCCGTCTGGAGCCCATCGGCGCGAGTGACTGGTTGAGGATCGGGCTGGTGTCGGTAACCGTGGTGATTGCCGTAGAAATCGACAAGTGGCTGAGGCGAATGAATATCCTGGGCCATGCCTGATACCAAGATGCGCTCATAAAAGTAAGAAAGGCTTCTATCCTGTAGGGGCGCACCTGTGTGTGCGCCCTTAGCCCAGGGCGGCACATAGGTCCGCCCCTACAAGAAATAAATTACCTGTTTGAGCGCAAATTGAGACCTCTGCGAAAGTCTCTTGTAGGATAGCCGCCCTCGGCTGTCCATCCTGTATTTAGGCGCAGGCGAGGGCGCCTACGCTACATTTTGATTCGGAGGAAAAGCGTCAGAGACTTTCGCAGAGGTCTCAAATTGGTATGAGGCCGTGCGGGTGCGCGTCAGGACAGAGGCCTACCCCACGGAAGTAAGGGCTTCCCCAATGCCGCGAATTTTTTGTTTGACAATATGCGGTTATCCGGTTATTAAGAAAATATGAAAAAGGAAGCTCAACTCTTTAAATCCCTGGCTGATGAGACCCGCCTGAAGATGCTCTGGCTACTGATGGGCCGGGAGGAACTCTGTGTCTGCGATATCATGGGGGTCTTGGGCATCACCCAATCCAAGGCTTCCCGGCACCTGCGCTATCTCTATCATCTGGGCTGGGTCACCGACCGCCGGGACGGGGTGTGGATGAATTACCGGCTGAACGTCGCCCCCGGCAGCCCGGAAGACAAGCAGCTGAAGCTGTTGGCGGATATTTTAAGTTCCCAACCGGAGGCTCAGGCGCTGCGGGACCGGTTGGAGCACTGGCTGGCGGCCAAGGGGCAGGGCAAGGACGGTGCCGCCGCGTGTCAGTGTTCCTGAGCTTATTCCCCTGGTCTTTTTTTACCGGTTTTTTATCTTGACTTACCCGGTTATCCGGTTATAAAGTAATATTAGGAGAGCTTAATAAAACGGTTATACCCGGTGCTCATCAGTCTGGTGGGCGTGGCCCTTTGGTTCCGGAAAAATATTTTACTCCCTTATGCTGTGCAGAATAGCCACCGGAGGTAACGCCTTGTTTGAAAAGATTGTCTTGGCCACCGACCTGTCGCCCGCCTGGAACGAAATCATCGCCTGCGCCGGAGAATTTAAGGCCCTGGGGTGTAAACAGGTGATCTTGACCTATGTGATCAGCGTCAAGTTCATGGCGGGGATGGAAGGTATCCTCCAGTCCAGCGCCCGGCCGAAGTTGGAAGCTCAGCAGCAACAATTGGAGGCTCAGGGACTGCAAGTGAGCCTGGAGATACCCATGGGCCTGCCGGGCGATTCCTTGAATGAGATCGCCTGCCGCTGCTGCGCCGACCTCATTGTGGTGGGCTCCCACGGCCAATCGCTCTGGCGGGAAGGGGTGCTGGGGTGCTTCACCTGTGCGGTGCTGCATAATGCGCAATACCCGGTGCTGTTGCTCAATGTCAGATTGAAAATGCCCGGTCACCCGGGTTCATGTCAAATTTCCGGCGCTGAAGTCCTCCGTCACGTGCTCTTCCCCACGGACTTTTCGGCCATATCGTCCCGGGCCCTGGAATATGTGGAGCGCCTGGCGGCCAAAGGACTGGGCCAGGTCACCGTGTTAAATGCCCTGGATGTGCCGGGAGGCGACGCCTATCCCCCGGGATTCCAGGAGATGGCGGAAGCCAAGGCCCGCAACTCCCTGGATGCCTGGACGACCCGTCTAAAGAGCGCTGATATTCCCCAGGTGAACTCAATTTTCGAACCGGGCCACCCCCTGCCCGCCATTCTCCAGATCTTGGAATCCCAAGACATCTCGTTAATCGTCATGGGCACCCAGGGCAAAGGCTTCATCAAGGAGATTTTCCTGGGCAGCGTGGCCCATAATGTTTCCCGGCTGGCGAGGTGCCCGGTGCTTTTGATACCGCCGGAGTCACGGTAATTATCGGGATAAAAAATCGACGGACAGGCGCCGGATTTCAGCCTGCGGAGGTTTGGTCATAGTAAAGGTCATGAAGATGACCTCAAACTCTGAAAAAGGAAGGAAAACTATGAAATTTTTGCGTCACTATGCTGTCGGGTTAGTTTGTCTGGCAATGGGATTTCTGGTGGTTTGGCAACCTTTGCCGGCCCAGGCGCAGGGTGCGGCTCCGGCCTCCGGCAAGCCCGCCCTCTATGAATTCGGCGCCGGGTACTGCGTCTCCTGCAAGGACATGGAAAAGGTCATGGCGGAATTGAAAACCACCCACAGCGACCAGGTGGAATTTCGCATGGTCTATGTGGATAAGGAAAAGCCCCTGTTTGACCAATATAAAATTATGCTCATCCCCACCCAGGTTTTCCTGGACGCCTCCGGGAAAGAGGTGGACCGGCATATCGGAGCGCTAACCAAGGAAGAAGTGCTGAAAAAACTCAAGGAACTGAAGCTCATTAAATAAATGAGGAGACGATTGCATGGGATGGAGTGAATCTCTGGGGCAGGTCATGCAGACCCGGCCCATTCTGGCCTACGGCGCCAGCTATCTGGGCGGGGTGATTGCCACCGCCAGCCCCTGTATCCTGGCCAGCATCCCCCTGGTTATCGGCTTCGTCGGCGGTTACGCCGGGGGCAACAAAAAGCAGGCCTTTCTCTATTCCCTGACCTTCGTGGTGGGGTTAGCCGTGGTCATGTCCATCCTGGGGGCCATAGCGGCGCTGGCGGGCACCATGTTCGGCGATGTCGGGACCTATTTCTATTTCGTGGTGGCGGTCATCCTCATCGTCATGGGGTTGCAATTGTCCGGAATCATCAACCTGAAAATGGGTGGGGCCTCGCAGAAATTCTTGCCCCAGCGGACCGGCCTGATTGGCGCTTTGATCTTAGGGGCGCTGTTCGGCCTGGTGCTGTCGCCCTGCGCCTCCCCGGTGCTGGCGGTGATCCTGACCCTGGCCGCGGTCAAGGGCGAGGTGGCTTACGGCAGCACCTTGCTCTTCGCCTACGCCCTGGGACAGGGGACCCTGATCCTGGTGGCCGGCACCTTTACCGGGGTGATCGAGAGTTACCTGCAATCGAAAAGCGCCAGGGTGGGCGCCATGATCCAAAAGGCGGCCGGCGGCCTGATCTTCTTTGCCGGCTGCTATATCTTGTTCCAGGGAATCAGGAATTGGTAACGAGCTGGGAGAGGCTATGAAAGATCAGAATATCAAGGAAGTTATCAAAGACCGCTACGGCAAGATCGCCCGGGGGGAACAGACGTTCTGCTGTCCCACCTGCGGGCCGACCACTACCGACCAATGTCTGGCGGTGGGGTATACCGCGGCGGACCTGGCGCTGGTCCCGGAGATGGCGATTTTGGGGGTGGGCTGCGGCAACCCCACGTCGCTGGCTGACCTCATAGTTGGTGAAACCGTCCTGGACCTGGGCTCCGGCGCCGGCATCGACGTCTTCCTGGCAGCCAAAAAGGTGGGGGAGCGCGGCCGGGTTATCGGCGTGGACATGACCGGGGACATGGTGGCCCGGGGACGGCAATTGGCCCAGGAGCACGGCTTCGGCAACGTGGAGTTCCGCCAGGGGGATATTGAGCATCTGCCGGTGGATTCGGCCTGCGTGGACGTCATCATCAGCAATTGCGTCATCAACCTGACCCCGGACAAACTGGCGAGCTTTAAAGAGATTCATCGCGTCTTAAAACCCGGCGGGCGTATCCTCATCGCCGACCTGGTGACTGCCGGCGAATTGCCGTCGGACGTGCGGGCCAGCGCTGCGGCCTGGGCCGATTGCCTGGCCGGCGCCATGCCCAAGGCGGCCTACCTGGAAACCATTCGAAGCGCCGGGTTTGCGGAAGTAGCCGTGGTTTCCGAATCTCCCTATGAGGCCCCGGGGATGGACGAGCGGTTGCAGGGGAAGATAATCAGCGCCAAGGTGCGCGCATTTAAGGGTCGATGATGGCCTGGAAAGTTACTGATCTCAGGTCCTTTAATCAGGCTTCGCGGATTCTGCCGGGAAAGCGAATGGTTTATTGATAGATAACTGTCTATCCGGTTATCATTATATGCGGGAGGCTGATCCGGGGACGGCTAAGGCAGGACACGGGAGGCTCGCCGCTGACGTACAATAAAACCAATGATTCAGGCAGGTTACTTATGGGCCTGTGTCCCACCCATAAATTATGAAAAGGTTGGTGGGGTGGCCTCCGCGCCCGCCAGACCGTCCGCACAGGCTGGAAAGCCTGTGCTACCACTTAATAAGAACACTTTTCAGCCTAGATGAGACAAAAATTAACCGAGGGAGGGGAAATGGCCAAAGGCAAAATCGGTGTTGCTGGTATTGTAGTCCTGGCGATCTTAAGTGCGGCGGTGTGGACCCAGGCCGAATCGGCCAAATTGAATCAGGTGGTGTACATCACCAGGAGCCAGGTCTGCGGCTGCAGCGCCAAGAGCTTTCACGATGCCGATGCGTTGGTGAACAAGACTTTTACCGGACCGCGCCAGGCGTTGCTGAAGCGCGTTGATTATGACACCGACCGGCAAGCCGCGGTGCCGTATATCGGCGAGTACCGCCTGATCCTGCTGCCGGCCCTGATCTTTCTGGACGCCCAGAAGCACATGCTCTGGATGGCCGTGGGTGAGGTGGCGAAAGAAGACGTAGCCGCGAAGCTCTCCCAATTCGGGGGTTGAACTATATCCCAGTAGCGGCAATTGGTGAACCGGATGGAAAATTTAAAGATTAACCTGGTCGTTCTGGCTGCGTAATTTCGCGAGAGCGAGGAAAAATTCAACATGGATCATACACCGGAAAAGGCTGCGGTTCTGGAAGTCGAACCGAAAGAATCTTACTGGATCACCGCCTGGAAGCAATGCACGGGAGTGTTGTTCGGCCGGGAAGGCAAAATCTTTCTTCTGTTTGCGGGCATCTTCCTCTTTGCGTACTATCTGCCCCTGGGGGAACCCAAGGTGCAGAAAGCCGTCCTGGACTCCTTCCTTATGCTCCAGGCCTACGCCCGCAACCACACCCTCACCTGCGTGGTGCCGGCCCTGTTCATCGCCGGGGCTATCATCACCTTCCTGTCCCAGGCTTCCGTAATGCGTTACCTGGGTCCCACGGCCAACAAGTTCGTGGCCTACACCGTGGCATCGGTCTCCGGCACCATCCTGGCGGTATGTTCTTGCAGCGTTTTACCCATGTTCGCCGGCATCTACCACATGGGCGCGGGCCTGGGGCCGGCTTCGGCCTTTCTCTATAGCGGCCCGGGCATCAATATCCTGGCCATCTTTCTCACCGCCCGGGTCTTGGGCCTGGAAATGGGCGTCGCCAGGACCGTGGGCGCGGTGGGTTTCGCCTTCCTGGTGGGTCTGGCCATGGCCTTCGTCTTCCGGAAGGAAGAAAAGGCCAAGGTAGCCGCGGCCATGCACCTGCCGCCGGTGGAGGCGCCCCGGCGCCCCTTTTGGCAGACCTGCGTGTTTTTCTTCAGCATGATTTTTTTCCTCATCTTCGCCGCCTGGGTGACTCCCCGGGATGTCACCATCCACCTCAAGGACGGGCAACAGGTGCAGGCCGCGGTCCTGGAAGAACGGTCCCACGACATGATCTTCCAGCTCTCCCAAGATTGGGATGGCAAAAAGAAAGAAGACCAGGTGATCATCCCCAAGGAGCGCCTGGAGCGGTTGGAGCGGGAGCAGAGCTTTACCCTGACGGTGGCCCAGTTCAAGTTTTATATCGCCGGGGGCATCCTGCTGCTCATTCTCCTCATGCTCTGGCGCTGGTTCACCAAACCGGAAATCGACGAGTGGCTGCATAACACCTGGGACTTCACCAAACTCCTGGCGCCCCTGCTCTACGGCGGGGTCCTGGCGGTGGGTTTTGTCAGCGCCCTTATTCCACCCCAATATGTGGCTTCCCTGGTGGGCGATAACAGCCTGAGCGCCAATTTCCTGGCGTCTATCATCGGCGCCTTCTGGTACTTTGCCACCCTGACGGAAGTACCCATCGTCCAGGCCCTCATGAGAATGGGCATGGATAAAGGCCCGGCCCTGGCGTTGCTGCTGGCGGGACCGGCCCTGTCGATCCCCAGCATGATCGTCATCGGCCGGGTTATGGGCTGGAAAAAGACCGCGGTCTTCGTCAGCATCATTGTGGTCATTTCCACTTTTGTCGGCATGGGGTACGGCTGGCTGGCGGGATAAGAAAATTCCGGGGAAAGGGTTTCGGCCCCTCCCCTGGCATGAAAACAAAGGAGGAGGATTCCCATGAAAAAATTACAGGTACTGGGGCCGGGTTGCCCCAAGTGCATCGAGTTGGCCAAACGCACCGACGAGGCCGCCAAGGCCTCGGGGATAGACTATGAACTGGAAAAGGTCTCTGAACTGAATAAGATCATGTCTTTCGGGGTGTTCATGACCCCGGCCCTGGTGGTGAACGGCGAGGTTAAGGTGGTGGGCAAGGTGCCCAGCGTGGAGGAAATCAAGAAGATGATTGGCTGAGGCAGAGGCACAGAGATCTTTTCTGCTGAAGGATTACCTCGATGTATAAAGTCTTGTTTCTCTGTACCGAAAACGCCTGCCGCAGCCAGATGGCCGAAGGCCTGGTGAATCATGATCTGGCCGGACAGGTTAAGGCCTTTTCCGCCGGGGTGCGGCCCAGCCGGGTCAACCCCCGGGCCATTCAGGTGATGGCCGAGTTGGGCATTGACATCAGCCGTCACCGTTCCAAATCTGTGGACGATCTGGCCGGGGAGCAGTTCGATCTGGTGATCACCGTCTGCGACCAGGCCCAGCAGCAGTGTCCCATCTTCCCCGGGGACACCGAGGTCATGCACGTGGGCTTTCCGGACCCGGCCCAGGCCACGGGCACGGAGGCGGAAATTCTCACCGGGTTCCGCCGGGTGCGGGACGGCCTGAGGGAGCGCCTGGGGCAGCTGTTGCGGGAGAAGCTCCGGGAGCGCCGGGAGAAGGGCTGATGCGGCCGGAATCGCCTCAGCCGGGACCCGGCCACCCCTGTGTTCACCCAGGCTGCTGCGGCCATGATGCGCCTGAAACGGAGACTCCTTTAGGTAACCCCGCGGGAGCGTTAGCGAACGAGCCGGAACTCCGGGAGGGGGGCCGGTGGACCGCGATCAAACGCCATGTCCTCTGGTTCCTGGCCTTTTTTGGCATTTACGCCTCCTCTTCCGTGTGTCCCTTTTGCGGCACCCCGGGCTGTCCGGTGGGAGTTGGCGGGGCCGCGGTGGTGGGGGGCGTCTTCGCTTGCCTGTGGCAGTACGGGAAAAGCGCCTGGGAGAAATTAAGAGGATTCATTGATAAACTGCCATGGCTGTTTTGGGGCCACCCCCGAAAATGAAAATCTTTTGTAGGGGCGAGCCGGCGGCTCGCCCTTACGGATGGACTTTGACGGTAAAAGGTCCCGATAGCCTGAGGAAGGTGATTCGTGTTGCTGGAGAAGATCGACAATTTAGACATCTTTCGCCCCAAAATGGACGCCACCAAGGAAGTCCTGCACGCCATCGCCGCGTTCACAGTGGATATCTCGCCTGCCTTTCCTTATGTCAATGCCGAGTTAGGCGGCTGGGACTACGATCAAACCAATCAGGTGCTCCTGCTCAAGCTCTCCGACGGCAAATGGATCACCCTGCACCCCCAGAAAATCGCCATTCGCGGGGCCAGAGACATGGAAGAGGCTAAGGCCCTGCTCGCCTGGATTCAGGCTCAGATCAACGACATCTATGCGCGCCGGGAAGCCATCACCCCGCGCTTCGTGAGTCAAGCCGGCCTCAAGGTCATGGACATCTTGAGGCTGCTGCCCATGACCAACTGCAAGGCCTGCGGCTATGCCGCTTGCATGGCCTATGCCGCGGCTCTCAGGGAGGGGGAGATTCGCCTGGAGGATTGTCCTCCGTTATGGGAAGAGAAGTTCCGGGAAAAACGCATCAAACTTCAGGCCTATCTGGAAAGCTTCGGCTGGCGAGCCCTGGACGCGGAATAGGAGAAAGGAGAACAATGCACATCAATAAATCGGTTTACAGAGCTTTGATCTTGATGTTGTTGCTGCTGGGCACGCCGCTGGCGGCCGGGGCCACCCTGGGGCCGAAAGCCCAGGTTCCCGAAACCACCTTTGATTTCGGGGAAATTTTTGAAGACCGGGAATTGACGCACACCTTCACCATCAAGAATATCGGCGACGCGCTCCTGGAGATCAAGGACATCGACTCCGATTGCGCCTGCACCGCGGCCGACTCCGACCGCCGTATCCCTCCCGGCGGACAAGGCCGCATCAAGCTGACCATCGCCCCATTCTCGGTGCTCCGGCAATTTGAGAAAAAAACCAAGGTGTTTTTCAACGACCCGGACCACCGCGAAGTGGTCCTGTCCATGAAAGGTTACGGCAAGCCGTTCATTGAAATCCAGCCCAGCCACATCATCCGGTTCCGGGGCAAGCCGGGAGAGGAACTGCGCGACCAGGTCCGCTTTACTTCCCATCTTCCCGGGAACTTTGAGATCAAGGCATTTAAAACCAATATCCCCCAGTTCATCGACGTGAACATCAGGGCCGAACAACCAGGCAAAATTTACGTGGTGGAGGTCCGCAATAAACGGCAGGAAGCGGGCAACTATGCCGGCGTCATTGAACTAACCACGACTTCGGAAAAGCGGCCCCGCCTGATCATGCGGGTATTCGGCGAGCTTTCCCTGCCTTCGGGGGAAAGCCCTTGACCAGCAGAAAAGGTGCGTTGATTCGGAGCACAGTTGTTGCCGGCAGCCGTTAACCTTGATATCCCTGTGGCCGCGATGATCAACCTCCTCTTTAGGGGTTTTCCTTTTTCCCATTATGTTCCATGTTGGCGTTGGTATAAGGAGCTGATTGCTACGGGAATCCGACAATTATCACCGGGCCCAAAACCTTCCATTTGGAGGCGGCTGCCGCATCAGGTCCGGAAAATTTAGCAATTGAAAACCGCTCCCAAAATCGGGCTGCTGTACCAGCCGTGAGACCTTGCACTCCCGGTGTCAAAGGTATAATAGAGCGCCCGATAACCCAGATAGATCCGGGTGTGTCTTTGCACCTGGTATCCAGCCGTAGCCTCCAGGATACAATCGAGAATACGCCCCCCCAATACTGGAAAAAACACCTCATGCCGGTGGACGGTTCTCCCCAGGCGCGGCCGGGCCATCCTGATTCCGTCGTGGAGGACTGGTGTGTGGACCCGGATGACTGGGGGGAGTTTCTCTGCCGCGGTTGGAAACATTTCTTCTCCCATATCGATCCCCACATCCAAAGAATCGTCCGCAGCCTGGGCGCTCCGGTGGTGAAGGAAGCCAGGACCCCGCCGGCAGAGCCCTGGCATCCGAAGCAGTAGCCATGCAGTGGGAGATGCTCACCCTGGAAGATGGCCACCGGCAGGTGCGCGTTGAGGCCCCCTGGGAAGAAATCGCTCCGGACTATGACGACATCCTCAAGGACTATAGGCGCGTCCATATCCCCGGATTCCGGCCCGGTAAAACTTCTCTTAACGTCATAGAGCAGCGCTGCCGCCGCGAAATCTCGGACCGGATTTCCCGCCGCGGCGCCCAGCGGCTTGGCCGCCTGGCGTTGGAACAGGCGGGGGCCGAGGCCGCAGGCCACCTTGAGGTTTCAGAGGTCGAGTGGGAAAAGGGCCAACCCTTCCGGTTTACGGTGCGCTTTTTCCCTTTGCCGAAATTCGAGCTTCCGGATTCCCGGTCATTCAGAGCCGCGGCGGAGAACGCTGAGGACCCTCAGGGCGAGTTGTCCCGCCGGCTGCTGGAATTCGTGGATTTCCCGTTTCCAGATGCTCTGGTGCGGGCGGAACTCGCTTTGGAGGGCCTGGCCGGCTGCGAATCAGGGAGCGATGCCTGGCAGGCTGCGGCCCAGCGGGTCAGGCTCATGCTGATCCTGAAACGGATCGCTCGGGAAGAGGGGATCGAGGTGGAAGAAGCAGAGGTTGACCGCCGCATTGAGGCGAAGGCGGCGGAGTTTGGAACCAACGTCGGCACCTTGAGCGCCGAACTGGCGCGAGGAGGCGGCAGAGCCCGGCTCCAGGACTTGTTATTGGCCGAGAGTGTATTGGAATATTTGTTGGAAAACCTGCAAGACCCGGCCTGAGAGGAGAACACGTGGAAAAAAAGGCACCCAGCAAGGCGATGAAATGGGCCGCAGTGGGCAGCGTCCTGGCCGCGGCGACGGTTATTACAACTGCGGCGGTTGGTCAAGAAGTTCTGCCGCGGCCGGAGCCGCCGTTCCGCGGCAAGATCGGCCGGACCACCGAGGACTCCAAACCGGATTTCCCCAAGGAGGGGCAAGCCCCGCAGAGGGCGCCCAACATCCTGCTGATTATGACGGACGACGTGGGCTTCAGCGCGGCCAGCACCTTCGGCGGGCCCATTCCCACCCCGGCCTTGGACCGGCTGGCTGCGCATGGCCTGCGTTTTACCCAGTTTAATACCTGCGCCCTCTGTTCGCCCACCCGGGCGGCGCTGCTCACCGGGCGGAACCATCATACCTGCGCCACCGGATTGGTCATGGAAACGGGCACCGGCTATCCCGGCTACAACACCCTGATGCCCAAGAGCTGCGGCAGCATCGGCGAGGTGCTGAGGCAGAACGGCTACAACGATTCGGTCCAGCCTCACCAGGGGGCGCCGCGAATTCACTTATTCTCCGGGAATGGTGCGCATTCCGGAAGGCGCCGCACCGGACATTAAAAACAAGTCGTTCCGCCTCACTGCGGAGGTGGAGATTCCAGAAGGCGGCGCGCAAGGAATGCTGGTGACCCAGGGCGGCCGGTTTAGCGGCTACGGCCTCTACCTGCTGGCCGGCAGGCCCGTCTTTCACTATAACCTCGCCGGCGTGGCCCGTTACCAGGTCGCGGGCAATGACCAGCTTCCAGCCGGCCAGCACACCATCGTGGTGGACTTCAAGTATGACGGCGGCGGCATCGGCAAAGGCGGCATCGCCACCCTGACCGTGGACGGCCGGAAAGCCGGCGAAGGCCGCATCGAACGGACGCTGCCGTTCCGCATCTCCCTCGATGAGACGCTGGACATCGGCGAGGACACCGGCACCCCGGTCAGCGAGGACTACGTCGAGCAGATGCCCTTCAAATTCACCGGAACCCTTAAGCAAGTGGTTATCAACATCGGTCAGGAAAAGCTCAACTCCAAGGATACGAGAGCAGTGGAGGAAGCCCGGAATCTCTGCGAGACTGCCAGGCAATAGCCTTCCCTTACTACCGTGCGGGGGTCCTTCAATGGGCGCCCGCACGGATTCTTTTAATAAGGTTGAGGTTGAGGCACTTGCAAAATTCATCATAGGCTGGTGTGGCGCCGGCCCAATCCCAACCTGAACGCCGCCCAAGGTCGAAGGGTTGAAGTGACCGACACGGAAAGGAAGAGAAATTCATCATAGGAGGCGAACCATGAACCCTGCCTGCCGGGTCGCTCTTATCGGCGCAATACTCACCGGCGCACTGACAATGTGCGGACTTACAAGGCCGGCCCCTCTCCGGCAGGAGAATTCCCGAAGGGTATCGGGACCTCGACGCCCGCATCTGGTTCTTCACCAATTACTACTCAACCAGCCCCGGAATGATTTCCCAGATCCCTGGCAAGGGCGCCAAATACATGATCGCCTTCAGCGACAGCCGGGGCGCGCCCCTGTCCGGCGACAGCAACTACCGCCTGAACCTGCCACCGGACATTCCCGCCGCCAACTTTTGGTCCGTGACGCTCTATGAGGCCAGGAACGGTTCCGGTCTCGCCAATGGGCAGCCGTTCCCGTCGCTGGGGTCGCGTGACCAGCCGGTGCAGAATGCCGGCGGCGGCACGGATCTCTACCTCGGGCCGAAAGCGCCCCAGGGAAAAGCAGGCAACTGGCTCGCCACCGTTCCCGGCAAGGGATATTTCGCCGTCCTCAGGCTCTATGGTCCGACCGCAGCCGCCCTCGACAAGAGCTGGAAGCCTGGCGACATCGAGAAGGTCAAGTGACCAGGATGACCAGTTAACAACCGGTTGCCGCGGACGGCGCTCACGCCCCGGCGCGGCCACCGAACCATTACAGATTACTGCTATCCTGCCGCTACCCGATCCAAAATAATGGGGTGTGGGCCGGGTCGGGGCTGGCCGGAGTCCTGGCGGGGCACCAGGTTTCGCATTATGCTTTTTCGGTTCCCGCCAGCTTTTCCCGCAGAACTAAAAGGCCTTCCGGCGCCTCGATCCCAAGGTGGACTTGATTTCCCGGGATCTCCGCCAGCATGGCAGTTATCTTGTCCCCCAAGAGATTTTTTCCGTTCTCTTTCGAGGACAAAATTAACCTGGTAGCTCTCCTGTCAAATGGGGCTTTCGCGCTTCGCCGGTTGTGGGTGTAGGACTGACCAAGGAACCCCGACCAATGATCGGCCTTTCAATTTCCGCAGCAGTTGGGTTTGTTTGTCGATCGGCGCACTTAAAAATTCATATCATCCTGGAGAGCCCAAAGATCGCAACTGTTAGTGCATAGCCAGAACCGCGAAAAATAAATTTGATTCTCATGATGCATAGTTTATAATTGCGAAAATTTTCCCGAAGGAGGTGATCCCAGGTGCATCGGCCCGTGCTCATTATTCGCAGGAAGTCCTGAAGCCCAGGTGTTCGGGGGGCCTTGGCAAGGCCCGCATCCCTAAGGCGCTGGATGAGGCCGGGAAGGATCGCCTGGGAAAAGGACTGCTTACAGTAAATCCCTCAAGAACCTCCATCCCTTCCTTCCTCAGGTAAATTTCTCAACCTGCCTTCATTCCAGCGTAGTTCTCCGGACCCGCACATCTGGGACCTGCTGCCGGCGTAAGTTCGTCCGCGCTCGGTGAGCCGTTCTGTCTCTACCGGACAGCGCGCCGCGTGCCGCGAAATTGTGGTATCGCCGCCGTTACCCGGCATGTGCGCCGCACGGTGGCCATGCTGCACCGGGTAGGGGTGACGCCGCCGGTGCTCTTCGCCGGCGGCGTGGCCCATAACCCTTGCATCAAATCGCTTTTGGAAGAAAGCCTGGGAGAACCCGTCCTGGTTCCGGCCCAGCCCGACCTGGTAGGCGCCCTGGGAGCGGCCCTTTATGGACAGAAACTTGTTGCTCAGGCGTAAAGCGCGATTGCCGGCCGACCTGGATCTTGCCGATGGGAAAGGTGAGATATGATGTCAACCTATGTGGTTTTACTGGCATTAACCACCGCCGTACTGCTGGGGGCGGCATGGTGGTGGCGCCGTCGTGCCCTTGCCCCCGGAGAAGTCGGTTGGAACGAGGTGATGGCCGAGGCCGAAACCGGGGGGTATAGACTCATCAGCACCGAGGAGATGGCGAATCGCTATCAGAAAGACCCCCAGAGCCTGTTGCTGGTGGACACCCGCCCGGAAGGAGAATACCGGGCAGGTCATATCGAGGGAGCAATAAACTTTCCCTTAACACCTACCCGGTGGGGGAGGTGGCGGTCCAGGAGGCTCTTAACCACTCTCCTGGGACCGGATAAAGAGCGATTAGTGGTCTTTTACTGAGCGGGACTGGCCTGAGTCCGGAGCGACTCGGCAGCCCGGGTGGCTGTAAAACTTGGTTATCGGCGAGTCTACCGTGATCCCTACGGTTTTCCAAAGTGGCAAGAAACAGGGCTCCCAGTAATTACCCTTGAAGATTAATCAATCATCCAGGAGGTTCTCATGTTCAACCCAAAAAATGGATTAATGGCCATCACTTTCATGCTGGTGCTCAGCCTCTGCACCGCCCCTGGCGCCTGGGCTCAGGATTCCCAGCTCCAACGCTTCCAAAATCTGGAAGGCCCCATCGACATTGCCGGGGGCACCGCCCATATCCCGGTGATGAAAGACGCCGCCGAGGCGATTATGAAGGCCAATCCCAAGATTCGCATCACTGTGGCCGGCGGCGGCTCCGGCGTGGGAGTCCAGAAAGTGGGAGAAGGCTTGGTGCACATCGGCAACGCCGGCCGGCCTTTATCTCCCGAAGAAGTCGCCAAGTATGGGCTGAAGACCTTCCCCTTTGCCATTGACGGCGTGGCGGTGGCGGTCAATCCCGGCAATCCCGTGGGCGCCTTGACCTCCCAGCAGGTAAGGGATATCTTTGCCGGGAAGATCAAAAACTGGCAGGAAGTAGGCGGCACCAATGCCCCCATCCATCTTTTCACCCGGGACGAAGCCAGCGGCACCCGGGAGACCTTTTGGGAAAAACTCCTGAAGAAGGGGCCCATCGACGCCAAGGCCAATATCGTGGCCTCCAACGGGGCCATGAAGCTGGCCCTGGCGCAAGACCCCCTGGCCATCGGCTATCTGGGTATCGGCTTTGTGGATCAGAAGGTCAAGGCCATCAAGCTGGACGGGGCAGAACCCACCCAGGAAAATGCCAAGAGCGGCGCCTACGCCGTTACCCGTCAGCTTTACATGAATACCAAGGGTGAACCTCAATCCCTGGTGCAGGCCTTCATCGACTACATCAAGGGTCCCGAAGGGGCCAACATCATTCAAAAGCACGGGTTTATACCCCTGCAATAGGTTTGCGTGTTTCAACCACTGGCCGGAGCGGCGGCCCCAAGGCAGGCGCTCCGGAGGGTGAAAACTTGCGGATATTAGAACAGACGCCATCACTACCAACAGCCGAACAGCGCCGCAGAAGACGCTGGCAGCGCCTGGAACGATGGCAGGCCGGCATCAAAGGGATACTTTTGGGGGCCACTATTATCTCCTGCGGCTCGGTTTTGGCCATCCTGGGGTTTTTGTCCTATTTTGCGGTTCCCATCTTTTCCCAGGGCCACCTATCGGAGATCTTGTCGTGGGAGTGGCGTCCCTTCCAGGGAAGATTCGGCATCCTCCCCATGGCGGTAGGTTCCCTCTACCTGGCCATCGCCGCCATGGCTCTGGCCTATCCCCTGGGCTTGGGGCTTTGCGGGTTTGCCCACGGCCTGGGACCCAGGTTTCTCCGGGGACCGGTCATGAACCTGATTCATTTCATGACCAGCATACCCACGGTCATCTATGGGTTTGTGTCGGTGATTTTCCTGGTGCCCCTGGTGCGCGGCGTTTTTCCGGAGAGCACCGGGTATTCCTGGCTCACCGCGGCGCTCACCCTGAGCCTGATGATCCTGCCCACCATCGTGCTCCTGGTTCATACCCAGCTCCAGCAAGTGGATGCTCAAGTGCGCCTGGTCAGTGCCGCGTTGGGATTTTCCCCGGCGGAAACCCTGCTTTGGGTGTTGCGGCCCCTGGCCTCCCGAGGCCTGTGGGCGGCCGCGGTGCTGGGTTTCAGCCGGGCTCTTGGGGATACCATCATCGCCCTCATGGTGGCGGGCAACGCCCCCCAGGTGCCCAACTCTCTGCTTGACTCCATCCGCACCCTGACGTCCCACATCGCCCTGGTGGTGGCCACGGACAGCACCAGTCAGGCTTACCAGTCGATTTTCTTAAGCGGCCTGATCCTCTTCGGGGTCACCGCCGCAGTCAACCTATCCTTGCGGCGGCTCCAGTCCGGAGCTGCTCCGGTGGCGGGGCGCTATGATTAAAAGACTTACCTATCTGGCGCAGACGTGCTCCTGGATGACAGTGCTGACCACCGTGGGGGTAATCTTGCTGTTTCTGGGCTTTCTCGGCTGGCGCGGCATTGACACTATCAACTCAGCCCTCTTGTTTGGGAATACGCCGCCCTGGGAGGCCATCACCGGACGCCTGCCGGTGTGGCACGGCATCTGGCCGGCTTGCGTGGGCACGGTGGCCCTGGTCCTCCTGTCCTCCCTCCTGGCCATTCCCCTGGGGCTCGCCAGCGGCATCTATCTGGCCCAATATGCCTCCGGTCCCTGGAAAAGATGGTTCAGTCTGGCGGTAGAACTGCTGGCGGGCATTCCGTCCATTCTGATGGGGCTGTTCGGGTTCGCCATGATCCTCTTTCTCAAGAAGACGGTGGCGCCCCAGGCCAATACCTGCCTCCTCCTGTCCGCCGGATGCCTGGCCCTACTGGTGCTCCCCTACCTGATTCTCATGACCCAAACCGCCCTGGAAGCTCTGCCCGGCGAACTCCGGCTGGCGGGCACGAGCCTGGGGTTCACCCCCTGGCAGAATATAGTCCATGTCCTGCTCCCGGCGGCCGGCCGGGGCATCCTCAGCGGGGTCATCCTGGCCGTGGGCCGCGCCGCTGAGGATACCGCGGTGATATTGCTTACCGGGGTGGTAGCCACCGCCGGATTGCCCTCCGGCTTATTCGATAAATATGAGGCCTTGCCGTTTCACATCTTTTTTCTGGCCGCGGAAGCCCGGTCCGACACCGAATTAGCCCAGGGCTTCGGGGCCGCCCTGATTTTGCTCATGTTGACCGCGGCTCTCTTTTTGGGAGCTTACTATCTTAAAAGCACCTTTACCAAGACATGGGACCACAAAGACCTGATGATTTAGAACCCATCGTGGTGGTGGAAGGTCTTCACGTCAGCTTTACCGGACGTGAGGTCTTGCATGACCTGAGCGCCGAGTTTCACCGTGGCCAATTGTCGGTAATCCTGGGGCGCTCTGGCTCGGGCAAGACCACCTTTCTTCGGGCCTTTAACCGGCTCAATGAGTGCTTTCCTCAAAGTCAAACGGGGGGGCCTTGCGCCTGAAATTGCAGGGCGAGTGGCGGGACATCTACCAGGACGCTATGCCTCTCACGGAACTGCGACGCCGGGTGGGCATGGTCTTTCAAACCCCTCACCTGCTACCTACCTCCATCGTCGAAAACCTCGCCTTGCCGGTGAAGCTCGTCTTGGGAGTACCCCGCCGGGACATCCCGTCTCGGGTGGAATGGGCTCTCAAAGAAGCGCATCTATGGGAGGAAGTAAAGGATCGCCTGGGGACGCCGGCCCATACGCTCTCCGGGGGCCAGCAACAGCGCCTCTGCCTGGCCCGCCTCCTGGCTCTGGAGCCGGAAATCCTCCTGTTGGACGAGCCCACCGCCTCCCTGGACTTCCGGGCCGCCCTCAAGGTGGAAGAACTCCTCTTGTCCTTAAAAGAACGCTATACCATCATTGCCGTGTCTCACAGTCTGATCCAGGCTCGCCGGCTGGCCGACGAGGCCCTGATCTTCCGCGATGGCTCCGTGGTGCAACGGCTAAGCCGGGAGGATTTACAAGCTCCTGATACCTTACAGGCCCTGCTGGAGGAAATATTTTAGGAAGGGGTGCTTAAAGGGAAAAAACTGGAAAACGGGGGAGTGGAGGAAATCGCATGCTGGACCTAAACATACCCGGGGTCCAACGGCTACCTCATTTCCAGGCTCAAAACGTCCCATCTTAACAAAAAATTAACGGAATCAGCCTATATCTTAACAGAAATTTAATATCCCTCATGCTATGTTTCTCCTTAAATCACTGCTGCGGCAGCATGGACAACGCCGCGGTGCAAGGCGACAACCGAAATTCCCATATAAAATCCGAACCCGTCGCGAGGCGGGAAAAGAGAGCCAGATGTCCCCATAAACTCAGATGGCCGGGGTCCCTGGGTTAAAGCCTCCCAGGTTCCGTGTTTTCAAGGAATGACAATGCTCCCCAAACCAAGTCACCAGTTGATTAAGTCCGCATGGATGTTGGTCCACTCTTATCTTAAGTACCTCGCGCACGACCCCACCTCTCTGTCCCAAGCCTAACACCAACAAGTATTGTTTACACCAAGCCAAACCAACCCCCGAGCTGCCGGGGCGGACCCGAAAGGTTTCCTCAAGGAGGAATGGTCGGCTTGCCGGGAAAAGGGAAGTTGGTCTTTTCCTTTTCCTCTCTGAGCGATAGCGTTCTCTTTCTGAACTATGAGTTTTGATGGAAATAGCTCCTGAAACGAGCTATTCCCGAGTGGTCCCCCTTCAGCTCTGCCGTGGAGGGGATGGCTTAGGGTGAATTGTTCCCATCCATCACCCTCTATATCGAGGTCCGCTGCTCCAGCAGCATGGACGACCCAGCGATGCAAGGCTCAAGGCCCGGGCCTGCAGGAATCTCTGGGAAAACCTTTATGAAAACTCAATTGATCGGAGGTTTCCATGTCAGACCCCAAAAGAGTTAAGGAGTTGATGATTCCCCTGGAAGATTATCCCCACATCCCCTACTGGTTCACCCTCCGCCAGGCCATGGCCATCGTGCGGGAGGCAAGCATCAAATTTGAAGGCACCTTTGAGCCCCGGGCGGTCCTGGTCTTTGACGAGAAGTACCAACTCATGGGCATCTTGACTCTGCGCGACATCATTCGGGGGTTGGAACCCCGGTTTATGCAAGAAAGCGGCTTGATTAAGGGGGACCCCAATCTGGCCTTGCTCATGGGTGATCTCTTCGGGCCCGGCATGCGGGAGGCCTCGCAAAAGCCGGTGAGCGAAGTCATGAGCCCCATCAAAATCACCGTGCAGGGCAGCGACCCCATTGCCAAGGCCATCTTCTTAATGATCAAGGAAGGCGTGGGCATGATGCCGGTGATCCAGGACAGCAAAGTGGCCGGGATGATTCGCCTGAGCGATCTCTTCAAAGAAATCTCGGACATGGTCCTGGGCGACTGAGTCTGATTCCGAACTTGCAAAGCATAGAAGGAGCAAACTGTCATGGTGGAAGACATTAAGAAAATGCCCGTCGGCGCCGGCCTGCCGGAGATGCCCGAAGAAATCAAACTTGCGCCCAAAAAGCTGGCGATTGATTACAAACGCATAATTTTTATCCTCTTAGGTCTGGGAATTTTCATCTTGTTTTACCTCATTCCCGGTCTGCCGGATGCGGTTGATCCGGGGGGAAAGGTCTTTAAGCTGCCCTGGGCGGGTAAAATGGCCCTGGGCCTCTTTCTCATGGCCGGAATCTGGTGGGTCTTTGAGGTTATGCCCATCGGGGTCACCGCCATTGCCATCGGCCTGTTCCAGGTACTCTTCTACATCCGTCCGGCCAAAGATGCCCTGGGCGATTTCCTGGACCCCTCCGTCTGGTTCATTTTCGGCTCCGTGGTCATCGGCACCGCCTTCTCCGCCTCGGGTCTCACCAAGCGCATGGCCTACAAGATGCTCAACATTGTCGGAGAAAGAACCAATTTAATCCTGCTGGGAACCTTCCTGGTTACCGCGGCCATGACCTTGATCATGGCCCACACCGCGGTGGCGGCGGCCCTCTTTCCCCTGCTCATGGCCATCAACGCCTTGTACAGCGAATCCGACCAGCCCACCAAGTTCGGCAAGGGCCTGTTCATCGGCATGGCCTGGGCCGCAGGCGCCGGCTCCATTATCACTTTCCTGGGCGCGGCCCGGGGCGTGGCTGCGGCGGGCATGTTCAAGGAGTTCACCGGCAACGACATCGGCTTCTTTGAACTCATCTATTATATGGCCCCCATGGGCCTCCTCATGGTCTTTTGCATCTGGCTCATCATCATCACCTTTTTTAAACCGGAACGGGCGGTCATCGCGGGGCTCCGGGAAAAAGCCAGGAATTTGACCAAAGAGCTGGGCCCCATGAATAGCAAGGAAAAGTTCGTCATATTCATGGTCCTCGGCATCGTGGGACTCTTCATGGCCAAGGCTTTTCTGCCCATCAAGGCCTTTACGGACCTGGACCGGGCCGGCATCATGCTGGTGGGCACGGTGCTCTTCTTCATGACTCGCACCCTCACGGTGGAGGACCTGGAGACCATCCCCTGGAACATTATCCTCCTGTTCGGCGGCGCCATGTCCATCGGCTTCTGCCTCTGGCAGACCAAGGCGGCGGAGTGGCTGGCGGTGCACTGGCTGTCCTTTTTCCTCAACGCCCCCTGGCTGGTCTTTGTCCTGGGGATCGCCTTTTTCGTCCTGATCATGACCAATTTCATCATGAACGTGGCGGCCATCGCCATCGCCCTACCCGTGTCCCTGGTTATTGCTAAATACTTGGGGGTGGCGCCCCACGTCATCCTCTTCGCCTCTCTGGTCACCGCCGGCATGCCCTTCAACCTGCTCATCGGCGCCGCACCCAACGCCATCGCCTATGAGAGCAAACAGTTCACCACCGGGGAGTTTTTCGGCTATGGCTGGATACCCAGCGTGGTGCTCATGGCTGCGCTGGCGCTCTTTGTTTATTTTATCTGGCCCATGATGGGCATGCCGGTATTAGCGCCTAAATAGCCGGGTATGGTTATCGTTCTCGTTCGATCTCGTTCCCAAGTTTAACTTGGGAACGAGATCGGGAGCGAGAATAACGGTGAGTCATCAAGCGAAGCTGAAAGGGGATCAACAATGCGCCAACGGGTAGTTTCTTTTCTGTATATATTGACCTTCCTGGTAATCGCCGGGTTGCTGGCAGCCTCGACGGTTGTTGCCGCCCCGGTTCCCGCTCCGGGCGATCACCTGGCCGTCTCCGGGCTGGTCACCGACCCTATGGGCAAGGGCCTCAAGGAAGTGGAAGTAGAGGTGCTGGTGAACGGCCAGCACGTCAAACCCACGGGCAAGGAGGCGGAGGTTGCCACCGGCAAGCCCGGCGGTTATGTGGCGGATTTTATTTTGCCGCCAGGAACCCTGCCCGCCGCCAAAGTGGAGATCAAGGCCCACAAGCCCTCCTGGAAGCCTATCCCGGCCACGCCGGTGAAGGTGGTGGAGGCCGGGGCCGACGCCCAGGGCAACAAACTCTTCCAGGCGGCCCAGAACCTGACCATGAACCGCACCATCACCCCGGGCTTCTGGATCGCCAGCCTCATCCTGCTGCTGGTCTATGTGGTCATTTCCCTGGAGTTGATGCACCGCACCCTGGTGTCTTTCCTGGGCGCAACGCTGATTATCTTTATCACCTATACCCTGGGGACCTGGGACAAATCGTTTTACATCATCTCTTTTGACGAGGCCATCGGGGCCATCGACCTCAACGTCATCTTCCTGCTCATGGGCATGATGATCTTCGTGGGGGTGATGAAAAAGACCGGGATGTTTCAGTTCCTGGCCTATAAAGCCTACGCCATGGCCAAGGGCAATGTCTTCGTGCTGGTGTTCATCCTCCAGATTATCACCGCGGTGGTTTCGGCCTTTCTGGACAACGTCACCACCATGCTGCTGATGATCCCGGTGACCATCGAGATCGCGGTCACCCTGAAAATTAACCCCCTGGTCCTGCTGATCCCCGAGGTCTTTGCCTCCAACGTCGGGGGCACCGCCACCCTGATCGGCGACCCGCCCAACATCCTCATCGGCTCCTATGCGGGCCTGAGCTTCGGCCAGTTTGTCACCAACCTGGCCCTGGCCGCTAGCGTGTGTCTCATAATCACCTCATTTTTCTATCTCTGGTGGTACAAGAAAGACTACCTCAAGGCCGAAGTGAAGGATATACCCCGCACCATCGCTTATCTTAAATCCGAATACCAGATCACCAATAAGAAACTGGCGATTCAGAGCTTGATGCTGCTGGGCTTCACCATCCTGCTCTTCGCCCTCCACGGACTCTTCCATATGCCGGTAGCGGTGGCCGCCCTGATAGGCTCCCTGGTGCTGCTGGCCATCTCCGGGGAGGACATCGTCGAAATGCTGGAGCATGAAGTGGAGTGGCCTACCCTGGTCTTCTTCATCGGCCTGTTCATGGTCATCGCCGGGGCCGAAGAAACCGGCCTGATCCAGACTATCGCCAACTGGGTCAAAGACCTCTCCGGCGGCAACCTCACCACGGCCATCATCCTCGTCCTGTGGGTGAGCGCCATCGCCAGCGCCTTCATTGACAACATTCCCTTCACCGCCACCATGCTGCCCATCATCGCCTTCCTGAACCAGACCATTCCCGGGGCGGAGTCCGGCGTGCTCTGGTGGTCCCTGGCCCTGGGAGCCTGTTTAGGGGGCAACGGCACTATGATCGGGGCCAGCGCCAACGTGGTCACCGTGGGCCTGGCGGAAAAGGCCGGCTACCACATCTCCTTTATTACTTACATGAAGGCTTGCTGGTGGCCCATGATGATTACGGTTGCCATTGCCATGGTCTATCTCTTGATAGCCTATTGAAGTAAGGTTAAGGCATGCCGGGGCAGGTCCTCCTGCTCCGGCATGCTGTCCCAACCGACCCGGGTGCCGGCATAGTGCCATAAGAAACAATCCATCAAGAATCGAATTTGCACATGTGGCAATAACCTCATTGGGGCCCCCGAGAAAAACCATATTGACGTTCCGATCTTCCCCCCTTTTACCCCGAAATTTTAAGGCCAGTTTGGAAATAGGGTTGGAAAATAAAAAAAGAGGGTTAGGCCGATTGGCCTAACCCTTTGATTTCATTGGCGGGGACGACGAGACTCGAACTCGCGACCTCCGGCGTGACAGGCCGGCGTTCTAACCAACTGAACTACGCCCCCGGTTAACTTGGTTCAAGGTTGAAAGTTCAAAGTTAGTGGCGCAAGAACTTTGGAACAAAAACCTTGAACTTTGAACCTCGAACTTTTAACTAAAATTTGGTAGGCGGAACAGGGCTCGAACCTGTGACCCCCGGCTTGTAAGGCCGATGCTCTCCC
>Ga0351866_10104_pt1 | contig 31866 bp, 29 predicted proteins | sample TotcelFGM3001L11_FD_206783 | JGI IMG/M metagenome (GOLD analysis project Ga0351866, IMG submission 206783) | Enriched cells from coal bed in the Powder River Basin, Montana, United States - Total cells FGM rep2 HSBNCT.FGM.300.1.L11 ...
ATCAATGCGCAGACGCTGCAGTGGGTGGCGATTCAAAACGGTCAAAGATTTGATTTCGAGGCGCCTTCCGTCTCAGAGTCAATCGAGGCGCTCGTGCGGAAAGCGCGGCAATCCGATTTCGTAATCGTGCCTGATTCCGGGGCGGAGGGGGAGTATGCGTGGGTGCCCACTAATGCGAGTTCGGATGAGCTAATCGCCCAATTGAATCAGGATGCCCGATTTCTGCAACGTGGGCAGCCGGTTCTTCGTGATGGAAGTCACGCGACAGTGTGGTCGAACGAGGATCGGGTGAACAAGCGGGCCTTGTTTTCCGGTTGGGAGGATCGCAGTGCCCTTGAGCCGCTGGGAACGGATCGGTATTTGTTTATGATCGACCGCAAAGGAGCATTCGACTTTCGTCTTTCGGAGGGCGGGGAGGTGGAAATTTCGGCGAAATTCGGATCACGCATTCAAGCTCCGGTTCAAGTCGCATGCCTTCTCAACGGGCAGGAGATCGCCGCATGGAATCTGACGAAGGAAGCGCCTCTCGTGCGGGAAGTCCTGCATGTCACGGGGCAAAAAGGGAACAATAGGCTCGAGTTTGTCGCGGACGCTTCGGAAACGACTGCGGCCAAGGATGGGAAGGATCTCTCCATTGTTTTTTCCTCACTAAAAATTCAGAGTCGAGGCGGCTCAGGCGGTGACAATTCCCTATGAGCACCATTCTTTACACGGAAGTATGAACGATAAAACCATTCTCATTACCGGCGGCACCGGCTCCTTTGGAAAACAATTCGTCCGGCGCGTCCTCCGGGATTTTCAGCCTCGCAAGCTCATTGTCTTTAGCCGGGACGAGTTGAAGCAGTTCGAGATGAGCCAGGAGTTTCCGGAAAGCGCCGAGAGTCCGATCCGTTATTTCCTCGGCGACGTTCGCGACAAGGACCGTTTGCTCCGGGCGTTCGATGGGGTGGACGTGGTGGTCCATGCTGCGGCGCTCAAGCAGGTGCCGGCGGCGGAATACAATCCCTTCGAATTTATCAAGACCAACATCCTCGGGGCGGCCAACATCATCGACGCCGCCGTGGACCGGAATGTGAAACGGGTCATTGCTTTGAGCACGGACAAGGCGGCCAGCCCGATCAATCTTTATGGTGCGACAAAGTTGTGCTCGGACAAACTGTTTGTAGCGGGGAATTCCTATTCCGGCACGCATGACACACGCTTTGGTGTGGTTCGTTACGGAAACGTGGTTGGCAGCCGGGGCAGTGTGGTGCCGTTTTTCCTGGGCCGCCGAGGGTCGGGAATACTGCCGATCACCGATCCGCGAATGACGCGATTCTGGATTACTCTGGAGCAGGGAGTGGCTTTTGTGCTCAAGTCGCTCGAGCGGATGGAGGGCGGAGAGCTTTTCATTCCGAAAATCCCCAGCATGAACATCATGGACCTTGCGAGGGCGATCGCACCCGAGTGCCGCACCGAGGTGGTGGGTATCCGCCGGGGCGAAAAACTGCACGAGATGATGATCACGGAAGATGATGCGCGCATGGCGTGGGAATTCGACGACCACTACCGCATCACCCCGCGCTCGGACAATGGTTGCGCCGAAGCCGGTGGGAAGCGCTGCCCCGAGGGATTTGCTTATTCGAGCGAGACCAATACGGAGTGGCTGACCGTCGAGCAGCTTCGCGAAATGATCGAAGTATGATCCCCTACAGCCGGCAGGCGATTGACGATGCCGATATCGAGGCGGTCGTGGCGGTGCTACAGTCGGACTGGCTGACCACCGGCCCGAAGGTCGCCGAGTTCGAAGCGGCTTTTGCCACTTACGCGGGAGCCACGCATGCGGTGGCGGTGAACTCCGGCACGGCGGCGTTGCATGCCGTCATGCATGCGCGAGGCGTGGGATCGGACGATGAGGTGATCGTGCCGGCGAACACCTTCGTGGCATCGGCCAACTGCGTCGTCTATCAAGGCGGCACACCGGTTTTTGCCGACATCGATGCGGAAACCCTCGTGATGGATCCTCGCTCGGTCGCGGAGAAAATCACGCCGCGCACCAAAGGAATCATTGCGGTGGATTTTGCCGGTTTGCCCTGCGATTACGAAGCCTTGCGGGCGCTCGCGGAAGAACACGGGCTGTTTTTGCATGCCGACGCATGTCACGCCCTAGGGGCTTCGTACAACGGCCGGCCGGTGGGCGGGCTGGCGACGACGAGCAGTTTCAGTTTTCATCCGGTTAAGCCGATCACGACTGCGGAAGGGGGCATGATCACGACCGACGACGAGACGCTGGCCTCGTCCATGCGGATCTTCCGGAACCACGGGTTGTCGTCCGATTTTCGGCAGCGTGAGAAGGCGCAGACGTGGGAGTACGATATGGTCGATCTGGGCTGGAATTATCGGCTGTCCGATTTCCAGTGCGCCTTGGGCCTGTCCCAACTGCGCAAGGCGGACGAATTTTTTGCCCGCCGGAATGCGGTGGCGGACCGCTACGACGAAGCGTTTGAGGATCTGGAATGGCTGCAAACTCCGGCCCGTCTCAGCGATCGGACGCACGCCTTCCATTTATATGCATGCCAGCTCACCGAGGCGGCGCCTTTTTCGCAGCGGGATGTGTTTCAGACTTTGCGGGCCAAGGGGATCGGGGTGCATGTGATGTACCGGCCCGTTTATCTGCACAGCTACTATCAAAAGAATTTCGAGTATGCGGAGGGAACCTGCCCGGTTGCGGAACAGGCCTACCGGCGCATTCTTACCCTGCCGGTGAGTCCGGCCATGACGGAGGCGGACGTCGCGTCCGTCGTCGACGCCGTCCGGACGTTTCCGGCGGCGTATTCATCCCTTTCATAAATCATTCTATGGCTCAGGAAGAACAATTCGTAAAAGGCGAGGCCGACGCCTGGTTCGAGCGGAACCGGGAAGCGATGAAGGTTCGCGATTCCTCCACGTCCGATCCCATTTTGCGGGCGATGGAAAACTACGACATCGCTCCCGAGCGCGCCCTCGAGATCGGGGCGAGCAATGGGTACCGCATGCACGCCCTGCATGTGTGGCGGGGATGCAAAGTGGCGGCGATCGAGCCCTCGGCCAAAGCCGTGGAGGATGGACGGAAGTCGTTTCCTGAAGTGGACTTCAGCATTGGCACGGCTTGCCCGCTGCCTTATGGAAACGCGGAATTCGATTGCGTGATCGTTTGTGGCGTTTTTTGCTGGGTGGATCGTTCGAAGATCCTCCAGGCGGTGTCCGAGGCGGATCGGGTGCTGGCGGACGGCGGACATTTGATCATTGGCGATTTCAGCCCGCTGCATCCCCAGCGGGTGCTGTACCATCACCAGCCCGACGCGGGGATTTACACTTACAAGATGAACTATGCCGACATTTTCCTGGCGTCGCGGATTTACACGCTGCTTTCGGCCCAGGTGTTTGACCACGCGGGATTTCGGCCCTCGACTGAGGTCGCGCCGCACGACCGGTTTTCGGTGACCATTCTGAAAAAGCAATTTGTGGCGGGATTCCTGACCAAGGCGCGCCCCGATGCGGAGTGACTCCATCGAGGAACTCCGAATCGGCGTGATTGGCGCCGGATCCATCGGACGCAGGCACGCCGGCAATCTCAAAATGCTGGGCGTGGCCGGTGTCTTGGTGACTGATCCCGATGCCGAAGCCCTGGCGAGGGCGGCGGACTTGGGCGTGAAGACGGAGGTTTCGATGGACGCATTTTTCGCGTCGGAGCTGGATGCGATCTGGGTTTGCAGCCCGCCGCATTTGCATGTCGAACATTCGCGGAGAGCGCTCAAGAGCGGATGCGATTTGTTTATCGAGAAGCCGATCTCGCACACGTTCGAGGGAATTTCCGATCTGATGCGAATCGCGGAGGAGCGCGGGCGGGTGACGATGGTGGCCTGCAACATGCGCTTCCACCCCGGTCCGGCCCGCATCAAGGCGCTCATCGAGGATGGCAGCCTGGGGCGGATCATCAGCGCGCGGCTGCAAACGGGCTCCTTTTTACCGCGCTGGAGGCCGTGGCAGGATTACCGGAATTCCTACACCGCCTCGAAGGAGCATGGGGGGGCCATTCTGGATTGCATTCACGAGATCGATCTTGCGCTCTGGTATTTCGGTCCGGCGCGGCTCCGGGCCGCCGCGCGGGCGCCGGCTACGACGCTGGGATTGGAGACGGAAGGGCTCGCCGAGTTGCTGCTGGAGCATGCGTCGGGGATTCTCTCGCGTGTGCATTTGAATTTCCTGCAGAGGAATTACCGGCGGATTTGCGAAGTCATCTGCGAGAACGGGACGCTTTTTTGGGATTTTGGAACCGGGGAGGTCGTGCGATTCGACGAGGAAGGTGCGCCGGGTCAAAGTTTTCCGGCACCGCCGGGCTATGAGATCAACGCCATGTATGTGGATGAGGCCCGGCATTTTCTAAACGCAGTTGTCTCCCGTGAGGCGTCCTGCAATCCTCTGGCTGGCGGACTGGCGGCTTTGGAAATCGGGCTCGCTGCCCGGACATTTTCATGAGTTCACGAGTGGGAATCATTCAGGCCCGAATGGGTTCGAGCCGTCTGCCTGGCAAGGTGCTGACGGATCTCGCGGGACGCCCCTTGCTGCGCAGACTGGTTGACCGGATTTCCCGTGTGACGCGGCTGGATCGGGTGATTGTCGCGACGACGAGTTGTCCCGAGGACGATGCGGTCGAGGCCTTCTGCCGGGAAGGCGGCATCGAATGTTTTCGCGGCGATGCCGACGATGTGCTGGATCGTTTTTATCAAGCGGCCAAAAAATACAATGCCGGCGTCGTGTCCCGGCATCTGGCGGATTCCCCGCTGACCGATCCGACGGTGACCGACGAGGCATTGCGCCTCTTCGAGGAGGGCGGCTACGACTATGTCTCCAATGTCATTCGGCTGACCTATCCGGATGGCGTGGAGGCGGAGGTGTTTTCCTTCGCCGCGCTGGAAAAGGCGTGGCACGAAGCGCGGTTGCGTTCCGAGCGGGAGCATGTGACGCCGTACCTGCTCCACCATCCGGAGATTTTCCGGCATGGCAGCGTCGAGCAGGAGGTGGATCTTTCCCGCTTGCGTTGGACGGTGGATGAGCCGCGGGATCTCGTGTTCGTGCGGCGGATTTACGAGCATTTTGGCGACCGGGCATTTTCGAGTGCGGACGTGCTGAAACTGCTGGAAAAGCAGCCGGATCTCGAGGGGATCAACGAAGGCATCGAGCGTAACGAAGGTTACAAACGGTCGCTTGAAAACGATGCGATGGTGGCACCCAGGACCGGCGCCGGGCAGCAACTCTATGAGAAAGCAAAGCGGCTCATTCCCGGCGGGACGCAGCTGCTCTCCAAGCGGCCCGAGATGTTTTTGCCGGGACAGTGGCCTGCTTATTATTCCAGGGCCAGAGGCTGTGAGGTTTGGGATCTCGACGGCCGTCGCTATCTCGATTTTTCCATCAGCAGTGTCGGGGCGTGTCCGCTGGGGTACGCTGACCCGGACGTCAATGCGGCGGTTGGCGAGACGGTGGCCAATGGATCGATCTGCACGCTGAATCCGCCCGAGGAGGTCGAGCTTGCCGAGCTGCTTTGCGAGCTGCATCCGTGGGCGGGCCGGGTGCGTTTTCCGAGGACCGGGGGAGAGGCGATGTCGGTTGCGGTGCGCATCGCGCGCGCGGCGACGGGCAGGGATGTGGTGGCTTTTTGCGGATATCACGGATGGAGCGATTGGTATTTGGCCGCGAATCTTTCCGAAGACCGTGCGCTCGACGGACACCTGCTGCCGGGATTGGCTCCGGCAGGCGTGCCGCGGGGACTCACCGGGACGGCGTTGCCATTCCGTTACAATCAGATCGATGACCTTCGCGCGATCGTGGAGAAGTACGGTGATCGTCTCGCGGCGGTGGTGACGGAGCCCATCCGCGCGACGCCGCCCGAGGAGGGATTTTTCCCGGCGGTTCAGGCGCTGGCGCGGGAAGCGGGGGCGCTGGTCGTGGTCGACGAGATCACGATGGGCTTCCGGCTGCGGTGTGGCGGCGCGCACGAATTGTTCGGACTCCGGCCGGACATCGCCGTATTCGCCAAGGGGATGAGCAATGGATTCCCGATGGCCGCTGTGATTGGTCGCGAAGGCGTGATGGAGGCGGTGCAGGAAACTTTTGTCAGTAGTTCCTACTGGACGGATCGGATCGGTCCCACCGCCGCGCTGGCCTGCATCCGGAAACTTCGGGATCAAAACATTCCGGACCGGCTGGCGGCCGCCGGACGCCGGATGAAGCAGGGCTGGCGCGAAATTGGCGAGCGGACCGGGCTGGCGCTGACCGTCGATGGCGTGGACCCGCTGCCGTCGTTCAGCATCGGCTGCGATGATCCGCTGGCGGCCAAGACGCTGTTCATCCAGGAAATGCTCGACCGGGGTTTCCTGGCAACGACTGCTGTTTTTGTGACCGCTGCGCATTTGGAGGCGCCGGTGACGGAGTATCTTGCCGCATGCGAAGAGGCCCTGAGCGTGGTGCGCGACGCGGTCGAGAGCGGCGGGATCGGGGAGCGGCTCCGTGGACCGGTGGCCCATGGAGGGTTTCATCGCCTGACATGAAACTGGTTGCGATCAATACCATCGGGCTGACCGGCGCGGAGATTCTCGCGGCGGAGCTGGCGCGTTTCCCGGAAATCCTGATGCTGCCGGGCCAGAATTTCATCACCTTTGGCACGCATTGTTACCGCCCCCATCGCTACGACGGCTGGGAGGTGGCACGGATTTTCGAAAATCTTCACAAACACCAGTTCACGCGCGCCGGACATTGCTGGGCGGGGCTGACCAAAAGCATGAGCGCGGCAATGAGTGCGATCTACAGCCGCGAGCGTCATTTTGAAGAGTTTTCGGCCCTGAGCGATGGCGAAGAGGAAACGCTCGATCACTTCCGGAACTACGCCGTGGCGTATGCGCGGGTGATGGAAGAGCCGGCCGACCGGGCGGGGTATTTCGGCTTTTTCGGGAGCAATATCCTCGTGAATGCGTCGCATTATCCGCGTTTTCTGGAGCGGGCGGCGATCGTGGATTTCACGAATCCGCTGGATTTCTGGCTGGCCAATATCGGGCAGCGCATGGTGTGGAACAATCTGGTCGCCATTCGGTTCTGGCTGGTGAACATGCTTTTCGTGCGGCGCTGGGCGATGAGGCATCCGGCGAATTTTGCGGCGGTGGACATCCGCGAATACGCGGCCGACCGGCAGGGAGTTCATGAACGGATGCGCACCTTCCTCCATCTGCGGGAGCCCGCCCTGGCGGAGGCACCGGATGGGTTCATTCGGTTTTCTCCCGAGATCGTCGGACGGTTCGAGAAGAACGCCGCGGAGCTGCGGGCCATCTACGAAGGATGGGCGGAGTTTGATCTGGGAATGCGGTTCGACGAATGGGCGCAGGCGTTTCTGGCCGAACCTGGGATCGACGGGCTGCTCGATCGGTATGGGGATTTCTGGAATACGACGACGCATACGAACCTCGACTGGGTGGGGCCGGTCGAGGAGGAAATCGTCGGGCGGCTGGTGGAATTTTCGGGTGTAAAAAGCCGCCGCAACCTGAGCCGGTGGTTTTACCACGATTGTTTTCATCTGGTCTGTGACGACTGGGAAAATCCCACCGGGACGCTCGAACATTATCTCGGCAGCCTGGAGGAGGAGATCGTGCTGCCAGCCATTCCTTATTACGTGCGGATTGCGCTCTGTTACTTCGAGAAGGTCGCCGGGAACACGGTGAAACGGGCCTACAGCGCGATCTCGATCCGGCGGACGAATTTGTATGCGCGGGTGGCGGCACTGCGGCCGCATTTCGCCCGCTGGGCGCTGGAGGAAAAATTTGCCGAGGTCGAACGGCGCATCGACGAAGCGGATGCCGCCATCGCCAGGTTTTCGTGAGGACGGAGACGCCGTTGTTGTTGATTCGCGCGGACGGGGGGCCGTCCGTGGGATTCGGACACGTGACACGTTCCCTGGCGGTGGCGGAGGCCTGGATGGAACGCGGCGGCCGTTGCCTTTGGGCCACGAATTCCCCGCGGGCGCTGGAGGCCCGGAGAGTCGGCGGGAAGCGTCTCGATCTGCTGGAACTGGAAGCGCACTCGGGCAGCGGGGAGGATGCGGAGACAACCCGCCAGATAGCCGGGGATCGAGGGGCGTGTTGGGTGCTGGCGGACTTGTTTTCCTTCGAGCCGGATTATTTTGCGCAGGCGGGGAGAGGTTCGGCGCGATGGCTGATTGCCCACGACGAACCGCTGCGGGTGAACGCGCGCATCGATGCCGTATTCAATCATGGGCCGCAGGCGACACCGGATTTTTTCCCGGGGAGGCGTGCGGACTGCCGGTTGCTGCTGGGTCTGGACTACGCGTTGATTCGAACGGAAGTTCAGCGCAGCGGCGGGTGGGCGGCAAAAGGCAATCCTCCCCGGCGGATTCTCATCACGTTTGGCGGGAGCGATCCGGGGGATTTGAGCTGGGCGGTCGTTTCGGTGCTCATTTCGGCGCGGAACGCGGAGGAGAGCCGGTACCGCCTGATCCTCGGGCCGGGCTATCGCGGACGATGTCTGGAAGCGCGGTGGGAACTTGCCGCCTCCGGATTCGAGATCGTGAGGGACGTGTCTGACATGGGGCAGCAATATGCGTGGGCGGATCTGATTCTTTGTGGAGCGAGCACGACATTGTGGGAGGCCTGGCACTATGGGTTGCCGGCGGTGGTGCTGCCGGTGGCACCCAATCAACGACTGGTCTTCGAGGCGCTGGAGCGATATCCGGCGGCATGCCGATTTGCGGCGGCGGATGATCGGCTGGCGGATTGGATGCAGGGAGCGGTCCGGGGCACGACCTCGATCCGGGACTGGATCGAGAAGGCGGGCAACGCTGCCGCCGGGCTGGTGGATGGTCGCGGAGCGCAACGGGTGGTGGAGGCAATGTGGACGCTGGCATGAAGACGAAACGGGTGATCGTTTTGGGGGCCGGTGGAAATTGCCGGGACATCGTCGACACGATGCTGGATATCAACCTCCAGGCCGGAAGGACGCTGTTCGAGCCGGTGGGATATCTCGATGACGCGCCCGGGAAAAAAGGTGCCCGGCTGGGCGGATTTCCGGTGCTTGGACCGCTTGACCACGCGGCCGATTATGCGGACTGCCATTTCGTCTACGGAATCAACGGGACCCTGTTCATGGCCCGAAAGAGGGCGATTCTGGAAGGAACCGGAATTCCCCGGGAACGCTTCGTGACGCTGGTGCATCCCTCGGCGGCCGTCTCGACGATGGCGCGGGTGGGCGCGGGCGTAGTGATTCTGCAAAACGTCTCTGTTTGCTCGGAAGCGCGAATTGGCGATCATGTGATGATCCTTCCAAACACCGCGGTTTGCCACGATGCGGAAGTGGGGGATCTGAGTTACCTCACGGCCGGCGTGATTCTGACCGGCTACGTGCGGCTGGAAGAAGCCGTCTACATGGGAGCGGGGGCCTCTGTCCGCTGCCGGGCGACGATCGGAGCCCGCGCGATCGTGGGAATGGGAAGCGTGGTGCTGGAGGATGTGCCTCCGGAGAGCGTCGTGGCAGGAGTGCCGGCGCGTCCAATCCGGAAATTGCAGAATTGATATGAAATGCGGGATACAAATCGGCGGACGGCGCATTGGACCGGGATTCCCGGCCTATGTGATTGCCGAAATGTCGGGAAATCACGGCCACAATTTCGACAACGCGGTCCGACTGATTCATGCGGCGAAGGAGGCGGGCGCGGATGCGATCAAATTGCAGACCTACACCCCGGACACGATCACGCTTGATTGCGACAACGAATATTTCCAGATCCAAGGCACGATTTTTGCAGGACGCACCCTGCACGATTTGTACGCGGAGGCATTTACCCCGTGGGAATGGCAGGCCGATCTCAAGCAGGAGGCTGAATCGCAGGGGCTGCAGTGTTTTTCGACACCGTTCGACTTCACGTCCGTGGATTTCCTGGAGACGCTGGGAGTTGAGGCTTACAAGATTGCTTCGTTCGAATTGAACGATATCCCGCTGTTGAAGCGTGTTGCGGCGACGGGGAAGCCGGTCATTGTTTCCACCGGAATGGCGACTCTCGAAGAGATCGATGAGGCGATGGCAGCGCTGGAGGGTGCGGCGGGAATTGCGCTTCTCAAATGCACGAGCGCAGTGCCTGCGCCGTTTTCCGAGATGAATCTGCGGGCCATGCCGATGCTGGCCGAGCGGTACGGTGTCGTGACCGGGCTGTCGGATCATTCCAAGGGTGTGGCAATTCCCGTGGCGGCCGTGGCGCTTGGCGGGTGCATCATTGAAAAACATCTCAAGCTTTCCCAAGACGATACCGGTCCTGACGTGAGCTTCTCGCTGGACGCGGATGAGTTTCGGGAAATGGTGGGCGCGGTGCGCGCGGCGGAACAGGCGCTCGGAACCGGCGCTTGGGAATTGGTCGCGAGCGACGCGAGTTCGCGTCAGTTCCGGAAATCGCTTTTTGCATGCCGGGATATCCGCGCGGGCGAGGCATTCACCGCGGAAAACGTGCGTGCGGTGCGGCCTTCCGGCGGGCTGCATACCCGTCACTATGACGCGGTATTGGGAGCGGTGGCGGTTTGCGACATCCCTTTCGGCACGCCGTTGAGCTGGGAGCTGGTGCGATCATGATATCGGGAAAACGTGTGGTCGCTTCGATTGAGGCGCGGATGCGCTCGGGGCGTCTGCCGGGCAAGGTCTTGCGGAAATGTCTCGGACGTCCGTTGCTGGCGCTCCTGATCGAGCGGGCGCGGCGGAGCCAGGTGATCGACGAAGTGGTCGTGGCCACGACGGCGGACAATTCGTGCGATGTGCTGGAGGAAGCCGCGCGGGCGGCGGGCGCGACGGTCTTTCGCGGCAGCGAGGAAAACGTTTCCGAGCGGGTGACCGGCGCGATGATTGGGGCGCAGGCGGAAATTGTGGTGCAGCTTACCGGCGACAATCCGGTCATGGATCCCGGGATCATCGACGGAATGGTGGAAACGTGCGTTGACGGCGGATTTGACTTTGTCACGAATGCGCGGGTACCGAGTTATCCAGAAGGCTTCGAGGTGCAGGTGATGCCGATCGAGACACTGAGGGCTAGTCACTCTCTCTCCGAAGATGAGGCGCGGCGAGAGCATGTGTGCCTTGCCGTGCATGAGAATCCCGACCGATTCCGGATTCACGACGCGCTGGCTCCGGAGGAATTGCGCCGGCCCGATTTGCGGCTCACGCTCGATACGGAAGTCGACCTGGCGGTGATTCGCAGCGTGTTCGAGGCATTGTACGGCGGGAATCCGGCGTTCGGCTGCGGCGACGTGATTCGATTTCTCGATCTTGCGCCGGAAGTGGCGCGGTTGAATGCCGAAGTGGTCAATAAGAGCGCTCGCTAACGGGTATGTGGCGGGTGGCGGTCATCGGCTGCGGCCAAATTGCAGGGAGCTACGACGACGTGGGTGAGTCTGGCAACTGCCAGACGCATGCCAAGGCGTGCGAGCTGCTCGGCGGAGTCGAACTGGTTGCGGTTTGCGACCCGAACCTCGAAAAGGCCCGGGCTTTCGCTGAGCGATGGGGTGGGGCGGTGAGTTTCGATAACGTCGAAAAAATGCTGACCCGGTCCGGGGCTGATCTTGTGAGCATTTGTGCGCCGACCGGGGTGCATGCGGAATTGATCGAACAGTGTCTCGACGCGGAAAGTCCGCGGGCGGTGATTTGCGAGAAACCGGCGGGGTTCGATCCCGGGAAGCTTCGTGCGCTGGCACCGAAGTTCGCAGCCTCGGGGAAGGTGTTTGCAGTGAACTACAGCCGTGCTTACGCGCCGGGGATCCAGAAATGGCGCGCGCGGCTAGGAGAATTGGGCGGCTGTGTTGAGGCGACGGTGCGCTATGGCAAAGGCATCTTCAGCTATGGATCCCACGCGATCCAATGGCTTGCCGATTGGCTGGGCGAACGCCCGATTGTCGTTGCCGTATCAGGAGCGGCCCGGGGACCGTCGGACGGTGATCCGAGTGTATGCGCCGAGCTGGCGGCGGGTGACATTCCCATTCAATTAATCGGGGGTCCGGAGGATCGGTTTGAAGTGACTTTCCGCTGCGCGAATGGAACAATTTGCTTTCCGGATTACGCGTATGCGGTGGAGGAGGGCGGTGCGAGAAATCCAACGGGGCTGGAGATGGTGATGCGCGATGTTTTTTCCAACGTGCTGGCGGCGATCGACGCGCGTCCGGCGCGGGTGGTGGGTGTTGCGGAGGCTGTGGCGACGCTGGAAATATGCGCCGGTCTGGCGAAACAAGCAGGTAGATTTTTATGAGCAGGCTGGCAATTCTTGGCGGAACACCGGTTCGCACCGAGCCGTTTCCGGCTTACCAAACGATTGGCGAGGAGGAAAAACGGGGGGTCCTCGAAGTCATGGACACCGGCGTTCTCTCGAAGTTCCTGGGGTGCTGGCATCCGGATTTTTACGGCGGTCCTAAAATCCTCGAAGTCGAGCGGGCGTGGGCTTCGGCGGTGAACGCGCGGCACGCGATTTCGGTGAATTCCAACACGTCCGGACTTTTTGCAGCGATCGGCGCTGCGGGCGTCGGTCCCGGCGACGAGGTGATCGTTTCCCCTTACACGATGTCGGCGTCGGCCGCGTGCATCGTCGGTTGGGGGGGAGTGCCGGTTTTTGCGGATATCGAGGCGGATACCTTTTGTCTGGATCCAGAGGCCGTGCTGGCCTCGGTGACCCCGCGAACGAAGGCGGTCGTTACGGTCGATCTGCTCGGACATCCTGCGGAGCACGAACCGCTGATGGCCATGGCCGAAGCGCGCGGGATTACGATCATCGAAGATTGTGCGCAGGCGCCGCTTGCGATGGACGGCAAGAAATTTGCCGGGACGCTTGGGCACATTGGCGTTTTCAGCCTCAACTATCACAAACACATTCACAGTGGAGAAGGCGGCATTATCACGACCAATGACGATCGATTGGCCGAGCGGTTGCAGTTGATTCGCAACCACGGAGAGGCGGTGGTCGACGACATGGGCGTGAGCGAATTGGCGAACATTGTCGGGCAGAATTATCGCATGACGGAGATCGAAGCGGCGATTGCGGCCGAGCAGCTCAAGAAACTGCCCGCCCTGCTGGATCCGTGGATCGCGAATGCGGAGGAGACGAGCGCGTTTCTGGCGCAGTATCCCGGCGTGACGCCGCCGCGGGTGAGGAAAGGCTGCCGGCATGTCTACTATGTGCACGCGTCCAAGTGGGATGCCGCGGTGACCGGCGTCTCCCGTGATCGCTTTGTCCAGGCGCTGCGGGCGGAGTTGCCGGAAACCTTCGGGCGCGAAGGCGAAGGGCCATTGGTCAGCGGCGGCTATGTACGGCCCTTGTATTTGCAGTCGCTGTATCAAAAGCGCACGGTCTCGCGGTGCTCGTTCAACTGCCCGCGTTACACGGGTTCGGTTTCCTACAAAAAAGGAATCTGCCCGGTGGCTGAGACGATGCACTACGAGCAGCTGTTTGCCCACGAGTATATGAAGCCCCATCTTACGGCGGCGGATCGGCAGGCCTTTTACGACGCTTTCGACAAAGTCCATCGGCAGCGTGATTTGCTGCGATGATTTCGATTTTCGCGTTTCAGGCTGGCTCGGCGCGGGCATTGGTTCCGGTGATTCACCGGTGGCGGGAAAGCCGGCGAGGCCATTTCTTTATTGTCGCATATCCGCAGGCCGCCGGAGTTTTTCGCGAGGCCGGTCTCGAATGCGTGGAGGCCGCAGGCAATGGGATGGAGGTCTTTGTGGAGGGACCGGAACTCTTGCTTACCGGCACCTCCTGGCAGCCGGAGATCGAATCCGCTCTCTGGCAAAAAGCGGCTGAGCGTGGTATTCCGAGCCTCGCCATTCTCGACAATTGGAACTCGGTTTCGCGGCGCTTCACGGCGCCGGTGGGGGGCGCAGCCTACAATTCGCTGCCGGACCGCGTTGCGGTGATGGACGAATTTACCCGCGCGGCCATGGTGGAAGCGGGGTGTCCGTCCGGATGCGTGAGGGTGACAGGCCAGCCTGCGCTGGACGGTTTTTCCAATCCGGAAGCATTTTCCAGGATGGCGGCGCGCGAGCGGCTGGGCGTGGAAATGGAGAAGCCGATTTTGCTGTTCGTTTCCGAGGCCCTGCAGACCTTTTTTGGTGAGAGCGGCGAGCTTGATGTGCGGTTCGGATACGACGACGAGGTGGTGCTGGCGGACGTGCTGGAGGCGCTGAGTGAGCCGGAGGCGGAGCGGTTTTCAATGGTGGTCAAGTTGCATCCCGCCGAGACCGTTGATCGCGCGAGTCCCGTGCTGGCTCGCTATCCGGACATTTCCAGCCGGGTGGTCCGTGAGTCGGGCCAGGACTGGGCGGCTGCTGCGAACCTGGTGGTGGGGACGACCTCTATTTTGCTGCTGGAAGCCGCTTTGATGGGACGCAAGGTTTGCTCGCATCGGCCGAATGCGCGGTCCGGCTCGCCGATGCTCGAAGCCAATCGCGGCCGGATTACGGAAACCCGGACCGGGGGGGAACTGCGCGCGTGGTTGAATGGAGCCGATCGAATTCCCGGCAACGCGGCGAGGGCCAAAGTGGCGGATTCGGCCGCCGAAAACGTCTGCGTCCTCATGGAGACTCTGATTTTCCAATCCCGTCCGACTCCCGTCGATCGGTGAGTCAATGCCACATGCCTTGAAAAATCTCCTCGCCCGACAGGTTCCTTGCTTTGATCTTTCTGTCCGATGAATAACACCGCTTCCTTGGCTCAGTCCGTTCGCAGTTCCGCTCAAAAAGGCGATCTCCCTGCGCTCGAAAAAGCGATTTCGGACCGCGCCCCGCTCGACGTGCCCGATGATTACGGCAGCACGGCGCTGATGGTTGCGATTAACGCCCGGCAGGCTGCCGCTGCCAAGTTGCTGCTGGAAAATGGAGCCGGCCCCAACCGTCTGCGCAAGGACGGGATGGCCCCGCTCCACATGGCGGTCTCCGTTGGAAATCTCGAGATTATCCAGATGCTCTTTGAGCATGGAGCTCAGATCGATGCGCGAAATCAGGAAGGCATGACACCCCTGTTGCTGGCGGTGGCGCACCGTCAGAGGGAGGCGGTGACCGCGTTGGTCGAGGCGGGGGCGAACCCTTGGGTGCGGCGAAACGACGGACTGACGGCGATCGCGTTTGCCTCCGAGCAGCGGGATGACGAGGTGTTGGCAAAACTCATCGTTGCGGCCAAAAAATTCAAACCCGGCATTTCCTTCGGCAAAACGCTCAAGGATGCGTTCACGCTCGGAATACAGGCGGTCCAATGGGCGGTTCGGAAGGAAAATGACGCTGCGGCGTACGAAGCGCTGCGCGATTTGCATATTGCCACGAGCGCCCGGGCCCACGAGATTGTGCACAGCGCCTACCGCAGGCTGCGTCCGCCCAGGCCCTTTCCCACCACCCAGGGAATTCTTGGAGAAATGAACCCCGCGCGGCTGGCAGAAATTTGCGGGCAGATCGAGCGGGAAGGCTATTACGTATTTCCTGACCGGATTGACGAAGCGCTGTGCGATCGCTTGGTGGCGCACACGCTCTCAATCCCTGCGACGCTCGTGCCGGCACCCGAGACTGGCGATAAAATGGCGGTTTATGACCGTGCGAATCCTCTCGCCCCGCAGTATGTGATCCCGGAACCTGCGGTGCTCGAGTCGGAGGAGTTTCAGAAAATCATTTCAGACCACTCGGTGCTGACGCTCGTGCAGGCCTACATGGGGAGCCAGCCCGCGCTGAAGACCTTCACGGTATGGTGGAGCACGGCGAATGGCGCGGAGGTCGACCGGAAGAAGCTCTCCCAGCTTTTCCACTTCGACTCCGGATGCTTCAAAATCCTGCACTTTTTCATCTATCTGGTGGACGTCGGCGGAGAAAATGGCGCGCATCAATTCGTCTCCCCGTCTCACAAAGCGGGCGATCAGCCGCTGGCTCTGCTCGAGGCGCACGGGGGTTCTTCCCTCACGGAAGGCGCCATTCTTGCGCACTACGGACGCGATTCCATCAAGGAAATCCACGGCAAACGCGGCACGATCATGGCGGTGGATTCGCGGGGATTTCATCGCGGCAAACCGCTGGTTTCCGGTGACCGACTGCTGCTGAGCATGTTTTTTTCGGACAGTTCTTTTCCGCTGCTGCGGTCCCAAAAGGTCGGCGAAATCGCCCTTTCCAAGGACCTGCATTCGACCCTGCTCGAGATGGTTCGAAAATTTCCGCGCGTGTACCGCCGCTACCGCGAAGTCTGATTTTCCCTGCGGCAGGCTGTAATTCATGAATGATCAGAGATCCGGGATTTCCTGGAACGAATTGCCAAAGTTTTCGACCTGGCCGGAGCGGCTTCTCGACCCGGCCTTGGAAAGCCGGCAGAAAAATGCCGCCGAACTCAGCCGTGAATATGAGCAGGAAAAGTGGGGGCCACTGCTGGAGGCTCTTCGTGGCGAAGACTCCGGCGGCCTGCATCTGGCGGACGATCTCACCTTTCGGGATTGTCCTCCCCAGCCCTGCTGGGATCACGGAGTGCTGCGTATTTTGCCGGCACTGGAAGCCTTTGACGTCTATCGCACGCTGGTGATGGGAAAGCTTTCCGCACCCCGGCCCGGGCAGGCGCTCGTGGAACTCGGAGCGGGCTACGGCGCGATCCTGCTCTGGCTCAAACAGCAACAAGACTGGAGGGAGACGCCGATTTTTGCGGGCGAGTTCACCGCGAGCGGGCAGGAGCTTGCCGGGTTGATCGCGGAGCGGGAAGGCCTCGCGGTTACGACTGGATGGTGTGATTTTTTTGACCCCCGGCTGACGGATTTGCCGGTGCCGGAAAGCAGTCTGATTTTTACTTCGTTCGCGATGGCATGCGTGCCGGAGCTAAGCGACCGGTTTGTGGATGGCATGCTGGAGTTTCGACCGTCGCGGGTCTGGCATTTCGAGCCGATACGCGAACATTTCGATCGTGGCACGTTGACCGGGCTGATGCAGGAGCGTTACCTTGCGGCGAACGATTACAACCGCAATTTGCTCGCCGTTCTCAAGCGGCGTGAGGCCGAGGGATGCATTCGGATCGTGAGCGAGGAGAAATGTTTTTTCGGGCTGAACCCCCTGATTCCGCTATCCAGCGTGGCATGGGAACCGGTCTGAATCAGGCGCGATGAAACGGTGGTTTAATCAAGTCAGCCTGGGCTTCAAAAATTCCCGGGACCTCTTCGAATTCGCGCGCGGTTTTCGCAAAGTGCGCTCGAATCATCCACCGGCGGCTCCTGGGGCGAAGCGGATCCTATTCGTCGGCAGCGGCGGGCTGGGCCGCACGCAGATCGAGCTGTGCTTCATGGAGTCGCTCCTCCGCGAGAGGACTGCGGTGAGTGTGCTTACGTGGCCGAAGCCGCACCTGGTCAAGATTCTCGGATTACAGCCGGCTGTGAAGGTCCGGTTCTGGCACGAGTTTCTCGGAGAAATTTCCGAGGAGCGGCTGGGCGCCGCGTGGGCAACGGTGGGCGGCATCTGGGATTTCATCGGGCTGGAGATCGATGGGATTCGCATCGGATTGCACGCGATCAATTCCGCGATTCGAGCGGAAAATCGCGGGAGCTTCGATCTCGAAAATCCGGCGGATCGCGAGACGCTGAATGGCTACCTGCGGATCGCAATGCAGGCGGCGGAGGCTTCGCGAAAGATTCTCGATGAGCTACGGCCCGACGTCATTTATTTTGGCGACTATGGATACAATCTGGCGGGTTCGTTGTTCGATCAGGCGCGGCAGCGGAGCATCAAAATCGTGGGGCAGTGGTTCAGTCACAAAAGCGACTGCCTCGTTTTCAAAAATATTGCTCCGGACAATCCGGATGCGGACGCGGGAGCGGTGGGGGACGAAATGTGGCGACGTCTCAAGGCGACCGAGTGGGATGAGGCACGTTCCCACAGGTTGCGGGACGAACTCGATGCGTCCTACCGGCGGGGCGAGTGGTTTAACATGGTGTCAAAAACCGTGCGGCTTGCCGATCAGAACTCCGAGCCATTCATTCGCGAGCTCGGGCTCGATTCGAGTCGGAAAACCGCGGTCATTTTTTGCCCGATGCTCACCGACTCGCCGCTTTATTACGGGAGGAGCCTTTTTTCCAGTTACGAGGAATGGATGATCGCCACTGTGGGTGAGGCGGTTCGAAATCCGGAACTCAATTGGATTCTGAAACTGCATCCCGGCAACCTGTCCGCCATGGATGGCGTGAACAAATACGGTGACAGTCTCGAGCTTGCCGCGCTGTCCCGGCATTTTCCTGAGCTGCCGGCGCACATCCGGGTGATTCGATCGGACGCAAGCTGCCCGGCGGCGTTACTCTATCGCAGCATCGATTACGTGATCACACCACGCGGCACGGCGGGCATCGAAGGGGCGCTGGCGGGTCGTGCGGTGGTGACGGCTGGAACCGGCCGGTACGATGGGAAGGGATTCACGTTCGACTCGGATTCCGTGGAGCAATATCTGGGATTGCTTTCCGATTTGCAGAACCGGTCATTGCCGGGGGATGCGGAACGGGTGCTTGCCGAAAAATGCGCGGCCGGGCTTTTTCTGCTCAAGCCGGTGGGATTTGCGAGTCTCCAGATCGCGCAGCGCGGGGATTTCGCCTGTACGTTCGCCGTCCGTCTGCGTGTGCGGACTCGTGAAACTTTTGGCCGGTGCCCGGATCTGCGCAAGCTCAATCGCTGGATACTCGAAGGAGAAACGGAGGATCTCGAAGGCGATCCGGGATTTGCTCCGGCAGAGAAAGTGTCATTGAGCCCCGCATGAATCCATTGCGTGTCTTTTTCTGCTTCGCCCGCTCCGGCGGCACGCTGCTTAATCGATGCCTCGGTTGCTCGGAGGACAATGTCGTGCTTTCGGAGGTGAACCCGGCGGGTGCGTTCAAGCCCATCATCGAGCAGGCGGAGGAGTGGTTCGGCCTGATTACGCCCGATGAGCGGGAGGCGCTCGCGCGCCTGCCGTATGACGAGTTGGTCGCGCGGCTTGACGAGCGCTGTGTGGCGCAAGGGCGGAGGTTGATTGTTCGCGACTGGACCACGGTGAATTTTCTGCCGGGGACGACGCAATGTGGCGAGCCGAGCGGTGTGCTCGAGCAACTCGTATATCTCTCGGAGCGCTTTTCGGAGGTGCGGGGAATCGTTTTCACCCGCAAGGCGGCGGCGGTTTTTGATTCCGTGATGAGCAATATTCCGACGCTGAGCGGGCTGACGGAGGAGGCATTCGCCGAAGCTTATCTCGGGTACGCCCGGGCGGTGACGGGATGGCCGCGATTCCAGCTGGAGTCCTTTACGTGTGACCCCTCGGGAGAATTTCGCCGGATTTGCGACCTTCTCGATGCCGGATTTGTGAAGGAGTTTTATGAGCGCCAGGCGGATTTTTTGCGCTGCACCGGCGATAATACGCTGGTCCGGCGGACGGGCGCCGAACCAAAGACCGGGATCCGGTCCGTGCAGAGGACGCCGGGGCGCGAGATCGTTTCGACGAAAGCCCGGGCGAAACTTCGGGAGGCGGACGCGTTGTTTGGCTATGAAGTCGGTTGAGGCGCTTTGGAAAATCCTCCTTGCGCGCGATGGAACGATCCGGAGGCAGCAGAAGCGGGTAGCCACGGTGGAAGCGAGCCTGCAAGCCGCCCGGCGTCAAGCGGAGTCCTGTGCGAAACAGCAACAGACCTATATCGACGAACTTGAGCGCGCCTGCGCGGAAAGGTTGGCCGCCATTCAGGTTCTCGATGCCGAAGTCAATCGGCTGCGTACGGAACTCAAGCGGTGGGCGGCAAGTCCGTTGAAACAAATTTTGAGGAGTTGGAGGGAAAAGCCCTGACTCCGGGGAGCCCCAAGATTCCATTCTTGTGAAACGATATCATCTGACTTTCGCCAAATGTGGCAGCCACTGGGTGCGCGATCTCTTGTTTGATGCCGGCTTGCTCGAAAGCAACAAACTCGAGCCTGTTTACGGGAATTTCGAGAATGTCGCGCTGGCATTTTCCCAACCTCGCGAGGGAAGTGTGATCGCGCCGCTTTACGATCTCTCGCTCCCGCTTTGGGAGAAATTCAGCGGAAAGGACGATCTTGGCGTGCTGGTGATTCGCGATCCGCGGGATATCATTGTTTCCATGGTCTTTTCCATGGCCTACTCGCATGCGCTTTCTCCCGCCATCGAGGTGAGCCGGAGTCTTCTTCACGCCCTGCCGGAGGAGAAGTGGATGGAAGCTGGCATGCTTTTCCTCTCGCAGCAGAGTGCCTCGATGGAGTCGTGGTTCGCGGAATTGCCGCAGAATGTTCTTCGCGTGTGCTATCGTGATCTGGTCGCAGACACCGAATCGACTTTCGGACGCATGCTCGATTTTCTGAAGATCCAAGCGGCACCGCAGGATGTGCGGCGGATCGTGACGGGGAATTCCTTCGAGGCGCAAACCGGCCGGAAGGCGGGCGAGGAAGATCAATGGAGCCATTTGCGCAAGGGGCGTCCTGGCGACTGGGAAAATCACTTCACTCAGGCGCAGGCGGAGTTGTTCGAGCGGACTTGGCCCGGATGGCTTTGCCGCATGGGATATGAGTCGCATTCCGAATGGCCCGCGCGATTGTCGGGAGAGAAATCAAAGATCGGGAAGACTCCCAACGATAATGGAACAACGGTGCCGCCGGAATGGATCATCCAAAAACGCGCGTTCGAAAAGCGGTTGCTCGAGCAGGAAAAAACGGTCCGAAAGCAGCAGGGCTACATCGGGTCATTGGAGGGAAAACGGGATGATTTTCTTCGCCGCATCAAAGTCCTGCGCGCCGAATGTGAGCGGCTCGGCCTGGAGTTGAAGAAGCGCCCAAGGCGCGGGTGGTTTGGAAGAAAGTAACGAAGTGGCGACAAAACTGCCCGTGACGGTCATTCTTCCCGTGCTCAATGGGAGGAGCGAATTGCCTGCACATCTCGATGCGATGGAGCGGTGGTTGGCGGACGCCGCCCAGGTCATCGTGGTGGATGGCGCTTCGCAGGACGGCTCGCTGGAGTATGTGGAACAGCGCCTTGTGCACAAAGCGGCGGAGTTTCATGTGCGCGATCGGGGGCTGTATGAAGCGTGGAATTTCGCCGTCCGCCGGGCAGAAGCGGAGTTCGTCTATTTTGCCACCGTGGGAGATCGGATCGAGCCGGGAGGGGTGAATGCATTGCTGGAGGTCGCCCGTACAACCGGTGCCGAAGTTGTGCTTTCCCCGCCGAGCATGGTGGAGGGATCGGGTGAGGTGCGGGAGGAAAGCTGGCCGATCCATCAATTGATGTCCGGTCGCGAATCAGACGGGCCGTTTGTGCTCTCCAGTCTCGAAAAATTCGTCCTCGCAAACACCTTTGGCATCCAAGGATTGCTGGGCAGCAGTGCCAGCAATTTGTACCGAACGGAAACCCTGCGGGCGCATCCTTTTCCCGAAGATGCGGGACACGCAGGGGATACGGCGTGGGGATGCCGCCATGCGTTGCATGTATCGGTGGCGGTGCTGCCGCGGGCGGTTGCGACGTTCGTCGAGTCGCGGCCGGACGGACGGCTTACCGATAACGAATATGCGCGGCGCGGGGTGGATTTTGCGCGTTTGACGCAGGAATCCGTCGAGCAGTTCGCGGCGGCTTCAGATGTGAGCCGGAAGGAAATCGCCGTCTTGCGTCTGCTTGCCGCTGGATGGTGTCGCGCCCGGGAATGGATGGCGGGGCAGGTGGAGACGTTCGCCCCCTTGCTGGCGGGGCATCGACAGCACCAAGTCTACATTGCCGAGCTCGAAAAGGAATGTGTGAAGCGGCTTGCGGCCATTGATGAACTCGATGCCGAGGTGAAGCGGTTGCGCGGTGAACTGGCGAATGCCGGAAAGACCTGGCGGCTTTGGGGCAGATAGTCGTGGCTGGAGCGTGGCGATATTGTGCGGGTGTGTTGGTGGCGTTCGCCTGCGGTTTTGTGGCTTACGCGGTGCTGATCGCTTCGTTTTCCGGGCGCAGTCAGACTTATACGTCCGTGCATATCGGCGCATGGTATCGGGTGAAGGATGCGGCGATGGAGCGGACGGCGCCGCCGCGCGTGATCTTCATTGGAGGGTCCAACGCGCTGTACGGCATGAGCGCGGCTGTGCTACAGGATGCGACGGGCGTATCCGCGGTGAACGCTGGGACGCACGGTGCTCTGCACTACCGGCACTATTTCGAATGGATCAAAGATCACGCCAAGTCCGGCGATTTGGTGGTGTTATCGCTGGAATACTCGCATTTTCTAAGGTCAATTCCCAGCGCGATAGCGGTCAATTATGCGCTCAATGTTGCCCCGCAGATCGTGCGTCGGATTCCGATCTGGCTAGCGATGTATGCGATCCTCGGGGCGGATCTCCGCGAACTGAATTCCGAGTCCCGGCGCAATGCTGCCGCCTCGTGGCGCAAGGGGATTCAGGCTCATGTGGATGAAACGGTCGCAGCATCCATCAGTTCGGAGGGAGATTACTCCCATCATACGAAGGCTTCCCAGACGGCGGAACAAAAGGACATGGTGAATCGACAGGAACCGATCGAAGCATTGTGCCGAGCGGTCCGTATCAACCAGGATATTGGGGATGCGTTGCGGGATCTAAAAGCATGGTGCGATGCGCACGAGGTGCGCGTGGTGGCGGCGTTTCCGGCGACGATCGATTTCGCGGGCTACCATACGAATCAAGCCCGTGAAGCCCGGCAGGTGTTCGAAAGAGTCTATGCAATGGCGGGAATCCCGACGGTGCAAACGGTGCAGGAACCATTTCGACCGGCGGATGATTTTTATGATTCGCCGTATCATCTGACCGAGGAGGCGATGCGAGCACGGACCTTGCAACTTTTGCCCGCTCTGAGGAAATGGCTGCCGCCAGCGGCGGCAGCCGGAGCGAAGCAATGACTTTTCCGATTTGCGCAATTTTCCCGGTGTACGAGTGCGCCGATCGGTTGCGGGATCATCTTCGGAGATCCCAGGAATGGCTGCTGTTGGTTGAGCAGGTGGTGGTGGTGGCTTCCCACTCCACGGACGGTACGCTCCAAGTCGCGCGCGAGATGCTCGATGGAACCGGCGCGGAAATTCTGCCGGTTCCTCCGGGGCTTTATCCCGCCTGGAACACCGGCATCGCGCGGGCGGGCGCCGAATATGTTTATATTTCCACCGTCGGAGATGGGATCGATGCCTGTGGGCTGGGCCACCTCCTGGAGACCATCGTAGAGCTGGAATGCGATGTCCTGATTTCGCCGCCCCGATGTGTGCATGAGGACGGTTCTCCTGCCGAAGAGCGGGAGTTTCCCATTCACCAGTTGCTAGCCAAAGCCGATGTCAGCGATCCGGTTCGGATTCCTCGATGGCTTGCATACACCCTGGCTACCGGATTCTCCGTGGAATCGTTGCTCGGCAGCAGCGCGAGCAATCTTTATCGAAGAGAGTTCCTCCAGCGGCATCCCTTCCCGGCGAACTTTGGAAAGGCCGGGGACGCGGCGTGGCTGAGACGCCGCGCATTGAGCGTGCGACTGGGGCTGACGCCGCGTGTCTGCGCGGATTTCCTGCTTCATCAGGACCACGGTGCCCGACCTCACGGTGAGTTGACGGAAATTTTGGAGCGGTTGCAGGGCGAGTCGGAATGTGCCTTGGCGGAAGCGCGAGCTTCGTCCAACTGCGGATCGGAGTTGGCGTTGTTGAACGCGTGGCGATTGTGCGCGGGTGTTTCCCCAGAGCGGACGCTTGACGCGATCCGGCATCTCGAAGGCATTGCGGCCAAGAACGAGGAACAACGCGCTTACATCGGCGATCTAGAGGCGGAGCTCTCAAAAATGCGCGAGGCAATGGAATTGCTGGATCGCGAGTGCGACCGCCGTGGTGCGGAGTTGAAGGCATTGCAGTCGCTGGGCGGTGCTGAGCTGGTTAGACGAGGAGTAGCCCGGTGGTTGCAGCGATAAATATGACACATGCCATTACGTCGAAACTGCGAGGGGGCCGGAGTTGGCCGTCTGAGTGCTGGGATTTGCTCGGGATGGTATTGCTTCCGATCGTGGTTTGGCTGGGATTGGCGCTTCCGCCGATGCACGCGATGCAATTTACCGATGCCTACTTCTACTTCGCCTATGCACAAAACTTTTTCGAATTGGTCGAACGCTATGGTCTGAATTATTATGCGGTGAGATTCGGGGCGATTTTCCCCGATTGGATTTTTAGCCGGCTGTTTGGACCTGTCGGAGGATTTCTCGTGCTGCGCGAGGTGCTTTCCGCCGCAGTCTGTCTCGCTCTCTATGGCTTTTTCCGCGAGCGTTACGGCCGCGTTGCCGGATGGCTGGCGGCGCTGACCTGGATGTTGAATCCAGGGGTGCTCATTTTGATGCTAACCCCTTACGTGAGCTCCACGGCAGTGCCGATGGCATTTCTTGGATTACTGCTGCTATTTCCTCCGAGTCTGGAGGCAAATGAAAGCAGGAGGGCTTTCAGGATCGGAAAAGCGACGCTGGCCGGGGGGCTGTTTGCGATGGCCTCCACGTCGAATCTGTTTGCGGGATTTATCATCGGATCTGGCGGAATTGCCTGGCTGATCCTCTCCTGGGGACGACCGCTGAGGAATCTCTTCGAGCAGGTTTTGACGGCGGGTTTTGGATTTTGCGCGGTGATTGGCATGGCGATGCTGGCATATGGGTGGCTGTTCGACATGCCATGGATCCTCACACCGACGGTGGAAACGATTTTATCCCTCAATTCCGGCGGAGCGGAACATTGGGCCAGGCCCATAACCGCATGGATGAAGGACAGTCCGCACAACTTCGCTCCTATCGTCCTGCTGGCGGTCGGGAGCGCCCTTTGGATGAGGGTGCGTTCCCGGGTGATCCTCGCATGGCTCGTGTTCCTTGGTGGTATGGTCGCGCTTTATTGGTTTCTTGATATTTTTCGCGGCGGGTACAGCCTCGCTTTCGGGATCTATTTCGTTTTTTTGCTGCCTGCGTTCGTTTTGCTTTTTGCAACCTGTCTCGTCGAGGCGCCGAAGGTTTTTCGCGTGCCTTCCCGGCGGGGACTCTGGCTGGCGGGAGGTCTCCTGTTGATCCTGGCTGCGATATATTTCGCTTATTTTCCCGCGTGGCGTTTTCGGCCTGATGTTCTGGCTGGAATCGTTGTTTTTGGGCTTGCCGCGTCGCTCCTGGTTGTTTCGAGGCGAGCTGGTGCGGGATTCATTTTTGTGACATCCTTGATTCTTGCGTTGGTCGCGGTGTCCGGTTGGTACAACTACTCGCGGTGGAGAAAGGAATCCTCGCTCGATGCTTCTCTTTTAGGAATGGAACTTTCGCGTCTGGTTCCTCCGGTCGAGGAAGACTATCGCCGGGTCGCATTTTGGTATCCGGACCGGGAACCGCGAACGCTACAAATGGCACAGTCCGCGCAGCTCGATTCTTTCAGCCGCCTGCGCTCCGACGAAGGACATGCTTTTCCCGAGATCTCTCGCGACGTGTTGACGGCCTTCGATGATTTGCAGACCGCTCGGGTGATCGTGCTCGACTTTGCGGGCGAAAGTGAGGTCGATGCCGCCTTGCAAGCGGTAACCGATGCGGGTCGGAGTTATCATGTCATCAAGAGGGAGGTCATCACCTCCGGCGATACACATATCGATGTGGCGGTGATGCAGCCGATCATTGAGTTGGAGTCTGAATTCCAGCCTTTGAACGGGGTATGGTCTGCTGAAGATGGAGCGGAGGTTTTTAGGGAGAGCGAGGGTACGGAGTTCCAGACCTCGACGCAACTTTGGAGCAATGAAATTCGGGCGGCATTCAAGCCGGTGGGCCCATTTCCCGATGAAAAGGTGCTGCGTGTTCGATTGCGCGTGAGCAGCGGCCGGATCAATATTCTGGTTTATCAAAGAGGCCGGCCCGCTACGGTTATGGCGATGACCACGGTACCACGAACGGCAGAGCCCATAGACGTGTTGTTGCCGGTGCCGGCGGGAAGTCAGGTGCTTCGATTGGTCATTCGGAATGACTGGGTCAGAGGGTGCCCGAGCCGGGGACGAGTGGAGAGAATCGAGATCGGTGACATGCGTCAGGAGGTTGTGAATCGTGGCATGTGAGCTGAGCATCGTGGTTCCAGCCTACAACGAGCGACTGAATCTTGGGCGGATGGTCGACGTGGTTGCGCGGGCGCTTCCCGGGACGGATTGGGAGGTGATCTTTGTGGACGACGATTCTCCCGACGGCAGCTACGACGAGTTGGTGGAACTTTCGAAGAGGAATTCAAAAGTCCGGTTCGTTCGGAGGGTGGGACGACGCGGCCTCGCATCAGCCTGCCTGGAGGGCATGGGCATTAGTGCTGCGGAATTCATTGCGGTGATGGATGCGGATCTACAGCACGACGAAATGCTGCTTCCTTCCATGCTGGCGACATTGCGGAACGAGCCCTGTGATCTCGTGATCGGATCGCGTTACCATTCGCACGGTGGAATCGACGGCTGGTCCTCGGACCGTGCTTGTTTGAGTCGAATGGGAACTCAGCTAAGCAGCTGGATTACGAAAGTGCCGGTGAGCGATCCGCTGAGCGGATTCTTCATGTTGCGGCGGGAAGTTTACGAGAGTGCGGTGCGACAGATGTCAGGCACAGGATTTAAAATTCTACTCGATTTTCTTCTTTCGGCGCCCGCTCCGTTGCGGGTGCGGGAATTACCCTATGTTTTTCGGCAGCGGCTGCATGGGGAGAGCAAACTGGATGTGATGGTTGGGCTCGAATACCTGACGTTGCTGCTGGAGAAAACGGCAGGCCGATTTCTGCCAGTAAGTTTTGTGTTTTATCTCCTTGTGGGCTTGTCGGGTCTCGCGTTCCATCTGGCCCTGCTGGCTCTGATGCATGTGGCGCTGAGTCAGCAATTTTGGATTTCGCAGGCAGTGGCGACGGCAGGAGCGATGTGCACGAATTTTGTCATCAATAATCTTGCGACGTTCCGCCATCGGCGATTGAAGGGTGCGAATTTGCTGCCGGGAATAATGCTGTACGCAGTGATCTGCGGGTTTGGAGCCGTTGCCAACGTTGAGGTAGCGGATTATCTGTTTGAAAAATCGGTTCCTTGGTGGCTGGCGGGCGTGGTGGGCGCAGGGATCGGGGCGGTATGGAACTACGCCGTATCCAAGCAGGTCGTGTGGGGTTGGGCGGTCCAAGTCCTGCAACGCCGGAAACACCGCGAAGCACCGAGCATGGGAGCGCCGGTGTCCTCCCGCGGCGCGCTCTGAATTTCCTTTTATGAAGTTCTCAATCGTTACGCCATCCTACAATCAGGTAGCATTTCTCGAAGAAGCCCTGCGCAGTGTTCTTGACCAGAAAGGGGTCGAGTTGGAATACATCGTAATCGACGGAGGGTCGAGCGATGGAAGCGTCGGCATCATTCGCAAGTATGCGGATCGAATATCCTACTGGTGCAGCGAGCCGGACGGCGGCCAATATGCGGCGATCAACAAAGGGTTCGAAAAGGCCACTGGCGATGTGCTGGCATGGCTGAATTCGTCGGACATTTACCTGCCGTGGTGTTTTGCGACGGTGGCCGCGGTTTTCGACCGGTTTGCGGAAGTCGAGTGGGTTGCGTCGATGCACAAGGTTTGCATTGACGAGCGGGGGCGATTTGCGGGGTTCCAGAAGGTTCCGGGATTTTCGCGAAACGGCTTCGTTCAGGGCATGCACGGCAGCAGGGCAAATCCGAACTTCATCCAGCAGGAGACGTGTTTCTGGCGGCGGTCGCTTTGGGAGAAGGCAGGAGGAGCAATTCCGGCCGACTACAAATTTGCCGCCGACTTTCATTTGTGGGCGAGGTTTTTTGATCATGCGCCGTTGACCGGCGTGGAGTGCCCGCTGGCGGGCTTCCGGTATCACGGCGACCAGCGCAGCGGCGTGTCGCGGTACATGGACGAGGTCGAGGATCTGCTCGGCAACATGCGCCGGGACGCGTTCGAGCCGGCGCATCACCGGACCATGCCGATCGCGTATCTGGATCCGCAAAAACGGAGCGGGGAGGCCGGGGCGGCTCCGAGCGGCGACTGGAGTTTGAATGCGATGCCCAACGACAACTTCATCTTCGAAGTCGACGACGCCGAGGCCGCGCTCAGGAAGAAGGAATACATCATTCGCGAGCTGGCGGAGGCGTGCGAGAAGCGGCTGGATTTGATCGGGAAGCTCCAGGCGGAGAATACGCTAAGGGAGCAGTTCAAGAAAACGGTCCGAAAATTTTTCCGGTTTTGAGCGCGCCAGGTTTCTTCGGGGATGAGCCGGTCTTTGTCTTTCATCGCCTCGTGGGGGCGGCGGACGATGCTTTCGCCCGGGCGGTATATTCTTGGTTTCCCGTGCTGGAAGATTACGAATCGGGGTTCGGCTCATTTGACGAGTATCGGTCCAACGCCCTCGACGAGCAGTGGCTGAGCGCGCTGTGCCTGGTGACGGGGTTTTGGAATCGAAAAGGTTCACGTTTCGCGGATCGCTATCCCAATCTTTCGCGGTCAGGTCGCGTTTGGCTCTGGACGATTGGCAGACCGCCTTTCGATTTTGCCGCGGAATTTTATGCAAAGTTACTCGTCTCGTGCCGGAGGAATCCCAGTTCGTGGCATCCCACTTTTTGGCAGTTTCTCGACAATATGCCGAACCCGCTGGCTTCGGCAATGGAAGTCACCGCGGACTCATTCGGGCGGGATATCGATCGATATGCATTCGTGGGTGATGCCCGGACTTATGCCGATACACTGGCATCACTCCGGCTGCGATTAATCTCAGAACTGGAAACCTTGCCGGAGACGGCAAATTTGCAACGATTGCGGATAACGCTAGAGCGTCCATTGCCTGCCGAATCCGCAAGCACGATCGACCCCGAGGCTGCGGAGATCGTGGCCGGGCTTTCCGATGATGACCGGGAACACTTTGAAGCCCGCAACCCGCTGGATTTACGCCTTTGGAAGGCTGTGAGCGAGCGGTATTTCGAATCAGACGCGAACACCTGACACCGTTCTATCCCTTCCATGGAGCCTTCTTTTGTTTATCACCACGTGCCCAAATGCGGCGGCACGTCGTTCCTGTGCTCACTCTATCAGTGGTTTGCGGTGGTCGCGGACTACGAGGATTCCTTTCCCGACCAGGAGTCTTATCGGAAGGCGGCGATTGATCTGGCGGCTCTGCATGCGAACGTCCTGTTGGCAGGGCATTGGAATCAACCCGGTTATTCCATCGACGAGCGGTATCCGTCGTTGCGGAGCGACTCACGGTTTCGCATTTTCACAATGCTGCGCGATCCCTTGGATCTGAGCAAATCGTTGTTTTATTATACTCGAAAAACCCGCCCCGACCTTGCGGGGACGCCCGGGCTCAAATCCTTGCGCGCATTTATCGCTGATACACAAAACTATCTTGCCGTCCAGCTGGGATGTAATGCAGCGAACTACGTAAAAGTTCTGGAGCGGTATTTTTTCATCGGCATCACCGAGGAGCTGGATCGCTCGGTCGAGACCTTTCGAATGCGGCTGCTTGGGGAACTTCGTTCTCATGCAAATTCGCCGGGATCCCGTCGTTTGGCGGCTCGACTTGCAGCCAGGCCACCTGTCTCGGGGGGGCGTCTCAATACTGCGGAGCGGGATGATCAGGAGGCCGAAATCGGAGCTGTCGAGAAGGAGCGATTTCGCGAGCGGAATGCGCTCGACTATCAGATTTATGATTACGTTCGGCTAAGGCTGCCACAACGACCGGAGGATCTGATCCAGTGCTTTTTCATTCCATAGCGTTTCTTTTTATTTTTCTGCCGATCACGTGGATCGGCTTTTTTCTGCTGGTCAAGGCCGGGAGGTTGCGCGGGGTTATTGCGTGGCTGACCTTTGCTTCGCTGGGTTTTTACGCGTGGTGGAATCCGCCGTATATCGCGTTGATTCTGCTGTCGGTCGTGGGGAATTTCTGGGTTGGGAGGGCGGTCTGTCCGAAGACGAGCCATTTTCAATTTCGCGGACGGGCGGTGTTCCTCGCCGGCGGGTTGCTCGCCAATCTCGGGGCGCTCGCGTATTTCAAATACGCGAACTTTTTCGTCGAAAATCTGAATCTGGTGCTGCACACCGGGTTTAATTTTGAAAGGGTGATTCTTCCGCTGGCGATCTCGTTTTTTACGTTTCAGCAGATTGCGTATCTGGTCGATGCCTTTCGGGGCGATACGCACGGTTATACGTTTCTGGAATACGCGTTTTTCGTGACGTTTTTTCCGCAGTTGATTGCGGGGCCGATCGTGCAGCACGACGAGGTGCTGCCGCAGATCGCGAAAGAACGATGGAAGCCGGTGCGATGGGAGAACCTGCAGGTGGGGCTGACGATTTTCGGTCTCGGCATGTTCAAGAAGATGGTGCTCGCCGATGGCTGCGCGGAGTATGCGTCGCCCATCTTTAACCAGGCTGCGGACGGCACGGTGTTTTCCCTGGCGAATGCGTGGCTGGGCGCGGTGGCGTATTCGCTGCAGCTCTATTTCGATTTTTCCGGATATTCCGACATGGCCATCGGTCTTGGACGTTGTTTCGGAATCGAATCCGCCTCCACCGGATCCAGACCCAGATGAGCGAATACCCGCGCCATCGCAAGCGGCCGGTCGCTAAAAAACTCCTCGCTCGGCAAAACCAGGCACTGCTCCCGCGGAAACTCCGCAAACCATCGCTCCAGCATTCGCGCATACAAGCCCGCCTGCACATACCGCACCGGATTAAACGCCTCCCGCGACGCCGCATCCACCAGACTTTGCATTTCCGGATCCCTTAGCCATAGCATCGCCTTCCTCACCCGGCCGCCAAACGGCTCCCGTTCATCGCCATGCTTGCAAAACATCTGGTAATCCGACCACGCCCGTTTCACCGGATCCCTTAGCAAAAAAATCAACCGCGCCTCCGGCAGCACCTCCCTCACATTCCGCGGCCCCTCGGGATGCGTAAAATACTCCACGCTCCCATCCCCGGCCATAAAGCGGCCGCCCCATCGCAACGGATAATGCATCGCCGTTCGAAGCCGGCTCCCCGGATAATGCAGCAAACTCGTCGGCTCCTTCCGCGCGCCGCGGCGCACCCGCGGATGCGCCGCGATGCAGTCCGCCAGCGTCGTCGTCCCGCACTTCGGCGCCCCCGCGATCACAAACGAAGGCAAAACGCGAAATGGCGCCGTCATCAGGCGCCACGCTTTCTCCATCTCCGCTTTTGGATCCGGCTGTTTCATCGGCTCATAATCATTTCATTCGAAAAAGAGCCCCGCGCCAAGACTGCAAAACCCGGCGGCACCCAAACCCTTTGCGAGCCCGGCGGTCTCCGCACGATCAGACGCGTCCCAACTCCGCCCGCATCCGCGCTGCCATCCGGCCCATCACCGCGTTCCAGGTAAACTCCTTCATCACCATCGCCCGCCCCGCCGCGCCCATGCGCTCGCGCAACGCCCCATCCTCCAACAGCCGCACCAGCCGGTCCGCCAGATCCTCAGCCGCGCAAAGAAATCCCGTCTCGCCCTCCACGACCCGTTCGACATTGCCCCCGACCGGGGTCGCCACCACCGGCAGCGCATATCCCGCCGCCTCCCCAAGCACGGAGGCTGCGGGGTCCATCCGGCTCGGAAGACAAAACACATCCGCCCGGGCATATTTTTCCGCCGTTTCTTTCGCCGACAATCGCCCAAATATCCGAACACCCTGTCCCGAAACCCGCGGGCGGCACCCCACGATCCACAATTCCGCGCCCGGCGCCCGTCCACGCACCTCGCCGAAAGCCCGCAGCAGCTCCGGGCCTCCCTTCCGCTCCCAATCCACTCCGATAAACAAAATCACCCGCCCGGTCCGCAACGCGCCATCCGGGGAATCCGGAAGCGTTAT
>Ga0351866_10109_pt1 | contig 30603 bp, 34 predicted proteins | sample TotcelFGM3001L11_FD_206783 | JGI IMG/M metagenome (GOLD analysis project Ga0351866, IMG submission 206783) | Enriched cells from coal bed in the Powder River Basin, Montana, United States - Total cells FGM rep2 HSBNCT.FGM.300.1.L11 ...
CACGGCCGGCCCATCCGCCGCCTGGCCATGATCCACTGCGTCGGCAGCCGCCAGATTCCGGGCATTCACGAGGAAAACGAAGGCGGTTATCTGAACGAGTATTGCTCCCGCACCTGCTGCGGCGCGACGCTTTTCGCCGCCCAGGATATCCGTGCAAAATACCCCCAAACCCGGGTCTTTGATTTTTACCGGGACATCCGCACCTATGGCCGCGGGCAGGAGGAACTCTACACCCAGGCGGCCCAAAACCGGGTGGTTTTTTTCCGCTTCGACCCCGGCGAGGAGCCCCAGGTCAGCCGCAACCCTGACCCCAAGGGCTACCCCGTGCTGGTCAGGGTGAAGGATGGTCTGACCTTCGGCGAGGAACTGGAAGTGCCGGTGGACCTGGTGGTGCTGGCGGTAGGCCAGGAACCCAATACGATTACCGACCTGGTGGAAAAGATGAAGCTGCCCGTGGGCGCCGACCGCTTCCTCCAGGAGGTGCACCCCAAGCTGCGCCCGGTGGAGATATCCGTAGCCGGCATCTTCCTGGCCGGCACCTGCCAGGCCCCCTTCGACGTGGGCGAAACCTGTGCCGCGGCCGGCGCCGCCGCGGTCAAGGCCGCCACGATCCTGACCCGGGGCTTTGTGGCCCTGGACCCCTTTGTGGCGGAGGTGGACCTTGGCCGATGCACCGGCGCCGGCGCCTGTGTGGCGGCCTGCCTGGGGGAAGGGGCCCTGACGATGGTTGAGCAGATGGTGGACGGCCAAAAAGTCCAGCGGGCCCAGGTCAATCCGGCCCTGTGCCTGGGTTGCGGCGCCTGCGTGGCGGTCTGCCCCGAAAACGCCATTAACCTGCAAGGCTGGACCCTGAAACAGTACGAGGCCATGGTGGACATGATCGTCTCGGATGCGTATTTTGAAGGCGCTTGAGTAAAAAATTACCAGCCGTAGGGAGGCTCCGGCGTATGCTCCCTCATCAGGGCGGACACATGGGTCCGCCCCTACAGGAAAGCCAGCGAAGGCGCCGACCTGACACTCTATGAGGTCTTCTGATGTCTGACGCACCGATAGAAATTGCGGTCGACAAAACGGCCCTGAAACAACTCAAGGCGGCCCGGAAGGAGCAGATTGCCGCGGCCACCGTCCGGATGAAAGAGCAGCGCCGGGCGGTGAAAGCCATCAAGGCACACCTTGACGGGGCCGAGTTGACGGTGCCCGAAATCGCTGCGGCCACGGGCTTGCCGGGGTCCGAGGTCCTTTATTACGTGGCCACCTTAAAGAAATATGGAGAAATTCTGGAAGGGCCGAAGGATGGCGGTTATTATCGCTACCGCTTAGGCCAGGCCCCGGCGCAGATTGCCGAGGCCGACCCGGCGGAGTAGCGCCCGCCCCTTCGGAAAGGACCCGACATGGCACTGGTAAATCCTGATTTTGCCGAAGAACTTAAAGCCTTTGGCGTCGACACCGCCCTGGAGTGTTTTAACTGCGGCACCTGTGCGGCCATCTGCCCCCTCATCTTTGAGCATTTTCCCCGGAAAATGATCCGCTATGTGCAGGTGGGGGCGACGGAAAAAATCCTGCAACAGGCCCAGGACCTCTGGCGGTGTCTCCACTGCGGGCTGTGCACCCAGACCTGTCCCCGCCAGGCCAACCCGAGCGAGCTCATCCTGGGGTTGCGCCGCTATGTGGTCGATCGCTGGAGGAGGGCCTGAGATGTATAACCCCAGGGACATCATCGACCTCATCAGCGCCAATGTCAGAAAGAGCCGCAATCCTTTCGGAATTTCCAACTCCCAAATCAATACCTGGTGGCGGGAGGCCCCGGGGTTTACCCGGCGGCCGGGAGACGCCCTCCTCTTTACCGGCCTGATGTATCAGTCCATCCCCTATATTGAAGCCACCACCCGCTATTTGGAGCGGTTGGAGGGCAGCCGGTGGGCCGGCTACCTGCGGTTTGCCCGTCTCAGCCGCTTTATCCCCAGCTTCGTGGTGGGCCGGGGGTTTTCCCTCCTGACCTCCAAGGCGGAACAGAAAACGTTTAACGGCATCCTGTTCTCCATGTGCCGCTTACTGAGGCAATCGGCGGTGGACTTTTTTTACCACCCGGAAATGGATTTCTACAGCGGCATCCTGCTCTACGATCTGGGAGATCAGGATGGTTTTATAGAGCACGCCAAATTCGTGGCCCGGACCCTGAAGCTCCACGGCGTCGAAAAAATCATCACCGTGGATCCCCACACCACTTATGCCCTGAAAGAACTTTACCCGAAATACACCGGCGTGAGTTTCGATGTGCAGCCCTATTTCGCCTTACTGCGGCCCCGGGAGATCAGCCGCAGCAACGGCCGGCCCCCGGTGGCCATTCACGACCCCTGCTTTTACGGCCGCTATCTGAAGGTCTCGGAGGGGCCCCGGCAATTGCTCACCGAGTTAGGCCTCAAATATTCAGACGTACGGAACTGCGGGGAGTTCACCTCTTGCTGCGGCGGCCCGGCGGAGTCGGTGTCCCCGGCCCTGAACCGGGAGATTCTCGCCGGGCGGGTGGCCGAACTCAAGGCCAGCGGCGGACCGGTGGTCACCTTCTGCCCCATCTGTCTGGCCAACCTGCTCAAGGCGGGCCTGCCCGTCGAAGACCTGGCCTGCCTGCTGGACCGCTCTTGGTAGGCCTGCACGCTAACGTGTTTATTACCAGTTGCGCTCAAAAATATACCGATGAAACGTAGGGGCGCACCTGTGTGTGCGCCCTCAGGGGGGGACACGCAGGTCCCCCCCTACAAAAATTGTCTATTTAGCGCCAACGTGTTTAAAGGGCCAGGCCCCAGACGCTAACCCCTGAGCCCCGCCTGATAGAGCTTATTAACCTCAACCCAAACAAGGAGAGCCGAGCATGCCGGAAGAAAAGGAAAAAATTGTTTTGATCTCCACCCATGGCGGGGAAGACCCGGAACGGGCCATCTTCCCCATGATGCTGGCCAACGCGGCCCAGTCCATGGACGTGGAAGCCGTGGTGGTCTTGCAGGGGAACGGGGTGTACCTGGCCAAGAAAGGCTTTGCCGAAGGCGTTACCTTTCCCGGTCTCACCCCCCTGAAGACGCTGGTGGACAACTACGTCGCCAACGGCGGCACCTTCCTGGCCTGAATTCCCTGCCTCGAGGAGCGCAAGATCAGTCAGGCTGACTTGATCCAGGGTGTCGAATTGGTTAAGGCGGGGCGGCTTATTGTTGAGATGACCAGCGCCAAATCTACGGCAGTTTACTAAAATCGAAGCGTTCAGCTATCAGCCGTCAGCGGTCAGCTTTACGAATTATAACAATTGGTTGAATTATTCCAGTCAATCAATCATTATCGACCGGATTTGGTAAGCCCTCGTTTTTGCTGATAGCTGAACGCTGAACGTTTCCCTAAAATTATTGCCCCACGGAACGATCATGCCACCCTTTGAAGGCTGGGGTGAGGCAGGCGCGACCCCCGCCAGGCTGGAGATTTTTGCCTTCGGTGTGATTGATACTAGGTATGAACCTTCATTAATACCGAGTTTCAATGTTGCTGGGGAGCAGTCGTTTGCTCTTCCAATTTCTTGTCATTCACTGCGGCGCCGCGGGTAAGGATTGCCTCGATGTCGGCGGCCGGTAATGGCTGGCTGTAATAGAAACCCTGAATGATATCACAGCGCAATATCCGCAAAATCTGCCTCTGTTCCTTGGTTTCCACCCCCTCGGCAATAGTTCTTAAACCCAAGTTGTGGGCCATGGAGATGATGGCCGTGACGATGGCCGCGGCATCGGGGTCGTTGGTGATGTCCTTGATGAAGGAGATATCGATCTTCAGGAAATCAATGGGGAACTTTTTCAGATAATTCAAAGACGAATAGCCGGTCCCGAAATCGTCAATGGCGATGCCGAATCCCAGATCTTTAAACTGTTTGAGGATCGACCGGGTAAATTCCACATCCTGCATTAAGGCGGTTTCGGTAATTTCCAAAATGATATAGTTCGGATCCATGCCCGTTTCCTGCATGATCCTTTCCACCATCGCCGGTAGCTCGCAACAGCGGAACTGTACCGGAGAAAAGTTGACGGCCACCGGTACCATGGGAAACCCCTTATCCAGCCAGACCTTGACCTGCCTCCAGGTTTCCCTCATGGTCCATTCTCCCACCTCTCTGATAATCCCGGTCTCTTCCAGCACCGGGATAAAGGTGTCCGGCGGGAGTAAGCCGTATTCGGGACGCCGCCACCGGATAAGGGCTTCCAACCCAACTAATTTTTCGGTATCTGTGTGGAAATATGGTTGATAGTACAGGACGAATTCTTCCTTTTTGTTGGCTTGAAACAGCTTTTTCCCCAGAGAGACGAACTCTTCAGCCATAATGTTCATCCCCGAATTATAAAATTGATAATTGTTGCCTCCGAGACTTTTCGCCCGCACACAGGCGGTGGTGGCATTTTTCAAGAGAGAGACCTCATCCTGGCCATCCTGGGGAAAGATGCTGATGCCTATGCTGGTGGTGACGATGATTTCATCGCCATTAACGTTAATGGGCCGGATAATCGTCTCTTTGATTTTTTCAAGCTCCAGGACAACATCGTCAGGCTGATCCAGGTGCGCCAGAACTACCATGAATTCATCGCTGCCCACCCGAGCCACCGTTTCTCCTTCCCGGAGGATGCTCCCAAGCCGACTGGCGATTTGTCTCAAAATGTCATCACCGATTTCGGAACCAAAGGTGTCGTTGAGAAATTTGAACCGGTCCAGATCCAGGAACAAAACGGCTATCGGCTTTTTAACGGCTTCGGCTCGAGAAAGTGCCTGCTTTAACCGGTCCCTGGCTAGATTGCGGTTGGGAATGCCGGTGAGGGCGTCATAATACGCCAGGTGATTCAGGCGCTCTTCCATATGGCGCTGCTGGGTTATGTCTTTAGCGGTGGCCAGATAGTGGGTGATGTTCCCCTGATCGTCCCGCAAAGGAGTGACCGTCAAATCAAGTTGAAAAAGCTCGTGGTTTTTTTTCCGGTTGGTAAAAATGTTGCGATAGGAATTGCCTGATTTGACTGTCTGCCATAATTCTTTGCAGAAACTTGAGTCAAGTTTTTCGGACTTAAAAAGTGCCGGACTACCGCCAATCAACTCCTCCTTAGTATAGCCGGTAATGGCTTCCACCGCCGGATTGACATATTCAATCTTGCCTTGTTTATCGATAATCATTACCCAATCGCTGGCTTGCATTACGGCCATGGAGAGCTTGCGCCTCTCATCGTCGGCCTCTTTTTTCTCAGTGATGTCCTGGACCGTGCCCATCATGCGAATTGGGCGGCCGGCCTCGTCGAAATAAATCTCCCCCTGACTCTGAACCACCCGCACCATGCCATCCGGGCGTACCACGCGATAGTCAAGACTAAAGGGCAGGTCTTTCGACATAACCCGGGTAACCGACAATTTAACCGTATCCCGGTCTTCCGGATGGATAAACTCCATGAACTCCTCATAACTCCCCCCGAATTCATCCGGGGTCAAACCGAAGATGCGAAAAATCTCGTCTGACAAGGAGATCTTATTCCGGCCGATATCCCAATCCCAGCTGCCCAGGTGGGCGAGACGCTGCGCCTTGGCCAAACTGGCCTGGATCTTCTGGAGGGCTGCTTCGGCTCGCTTGCGGTGGGTGATATCCCTGATGGTCGCAGTGACAAACCTTTGACCCTGGGCCTTCCAGATGGAAAGAGACATTTCCAGAGGACACTCCCCGCCGTCTTTTCTGAGGCCGGTGATCTCAAAGTTTTTCCCCGGAGGCCCCACCTCCTCCAAGGCGAGCAACTTCTCGATTTCTTGTCGATAACAACCAACCTGGGGCTCGATGATCAGCCGGGTTATGGACCGGTCTTTCACTTCCTCTTCCAAATAGCCAAAGATTTCCTGGGCGCGTTTATTCCAGAAAATGATCTTATCCCCGTCATCGGTGGTGATAATGGCGTCGTTGGAGTTTTGCACCCCGGCCCGCCAGAGTTCCTCCCGCAGTATGAGGGAGGTTTCATCCTTCCGGCGTTCGGTGAGGTCATGGACTATGGCGCTATGGAATTCTATACGTCCTGAGCCATTCTTATGCGCGGCCAGATTCACCTGGACCGGAAAGACCTGGCTGTCTTTTCGCCGGTGGAATGATTCATAGACATGGTAACCGGTTTCGCTGGACCGGCGAACATGCCCGTGAAATTCCTGGCGGCTCTCCGGCGCCACCAATTCATGCAAAAACTGACCCTGAAGTTCCGTCACGCTATAGCCGTGGAGCCGGGCAAAAGCCGGGTTCATCATGAGCAACTCGTGGTTGTGCGCGTTACTGACGGCCCAGCCCCATGGGACTTCCTGTAATATGCTGGCCAAATCGGGAATTGCGGTCAAAATCGTTTCTCCCAATCAAAAAATGAACGTATCACTCACATGTGATAGTGTTATTTTTGCATGAGCGGACTTGCAGGATCATTTGATTGATAAGGTGCTCTTTCAGAAGGGCATGGGCCACTTTCCGGGCATCCACCCGGTATTCGCCCTGGCTTACCGCCTCTCTCAAGCGGGCCACCTTCTCGGTATGTGCGTTTGGGGGGTGGAAGTCGCAAGGATAGCGGGCAAAAACGAGGTGGAATATTCTCTGCTTATCTGTCACTTCGGCAACCTCGCTACCTTAACCCGAAGGCCTTAGGCCGGTGGTTTTGCGTCCTTCCCTTTCGGGAGAGTTTGCCATTTTCGGTGGTTAGAAACCTTATTCGGCCCTCCTGTTCTTAAAAATTATATTCGGCTTTTTAGGAGAAATGCATAAATTCCGTGCTGCTTCTGAGATAATGCGGCCACCTTTGGCTGGTTTAGCCTTGATATTTGGGCAAAAAAATCCTGGCGGGCTGGATTATTTTCCAGGAGGTTTTAACTTTAAGACAATTCCTTCGAGAGGCCTCTGCCCTGGGGGGAAACCATGAAACCATCGGCAAAAGAGGTGAGATGATGTTGCGGAAAACTTTTGGACTAGGATTGGGGTTGGCGCTGGCGCTGGTTCTCGGCTGCGGCCAAGGCCCGACCACCACGGCCAAGTCGACGCTGGTCAATACCCAGGGGCAAAAGGTGGGGGAAGCCACCCTGACCGAGACGGCCCAGGGGGTGAAAATTGTGATGCAGCTCGAAAATCTGCCACCCGGAGAGCACGCCTTCCATATCCACGAGAAAGGGGTTTGCACCGGGCCGGATTTTGCCAGCGCCGGCGGCCACTTTAATCCTGCCGCCAAGCAGCACGGCCTGAAGAACCCGGCCGGGCCTCACGGCGGCGACCTGCCCAATATCACGGTGGGCGCCGACGGCAAGGCCAAGGTCGAGGCGGTGGCCAAGCTGGTCACCCTGAAGGAGGGGGAAAAGAATTCTCTGTTCCAGGCGGGTGGGACCTCCCTGGTGATTCACGCCGCGGCGGATGACAATGTGACCGATCCCGCCGGCAACGCCGGAGCTCGCATCGCCTGCGGGGTGATCACCCGGTAGGGGAACGTGAGCACCGTACGCCAGGCCATGAAAGAACTGCTGGCGGAGCAGCCGCACTCCAGCCTGGAGTTGTCGCAACTGCTGTCGCAATCGGAAAAACAGGTGCTGGACCACCTGTCCCACCTGGCCCGGGCCCCGGGCCCCGGGAGACGTTTTCAGATCATCCCTGCGGTGTGCAAAAACTGCGGCTTTGTGTTCCGCAAACGGGACCGCCTCACCCGCCCCAGCCGTTGCCCCCTGTGCCAGCACCAATCCATCACCCGCCCGCGCTTCGCCTTGGTGGGACAATAATTTCCTGGCGTTCTTGGCGCCTTGGCGTGAGAAATACCTCTCGCCAAGGCGCAAAGCCGCCAAGTCTACTCCACCGTCACGCTCTTGGCCAGGTTGCGGGGCTGGTCCACGTCGGTGCCCCTGAGGTCGGCGATATGGTAAGCCAGTAGTTGCAGCGGCGTTACCAGGACAATGGGCGACAGCTCCAGGGGGACCGAGGGCACGGTAATGACGCTCTCCACCCGGTCCCGCACCTGGGTGTTGTCAAGCTCGGTGACGGCGATGAGCCGCCCGCCCCGGGCCGCCACCTCTTCGATATTGCCCTGCACCTTTTCCAGCACCGGGCTCCGGGACGCCAGCACCAGCACCGGCATGTTCTCGTCGATCAAGGCGATGGGTCCGTGCTTCATCTCCCCGGCGGCATAGCCTTCGGCGTGGATATAGGAAATCTCCTTGAGCTTCAGCGCTCCCTCCAGGGCAATAGGGTAGTGAATGCCCCGTCCCAGATAGAGAAAATTGTGGGCGTTCATATAGCGGCGGCCGGTTTCCCGGATCTCCGCATCCAGATCCAGGGTCTCCTGGACCCAGGTGGGCAATTTGAGCAACTCCGCCAACCGGCGCCGCCCATCGTCCCGGTTGAGCCGGCCCAATTTTTGGGCCAGAAACAGGGCGATGAGATACAGGGCCACCAGTTGGGTGGTAAAGGCCTTGGTGGAGGCCACCCCGATCTCGGGGCCGGCGTGGGTATAGAGCACCGCGTCGGCGTCCCGGGCGATACTGGAGCCCACGGCGTTGACGATGGCCAGGGATTTGGCCCCCAAGGCCTTGCCCGCGGTCAGCCCGGCCCGGGTATCGGCGGTCTCGCCGGACTGGGAAATGGGAATGAGCAGCGTATGGCGGTCCACCAGGGGGTCCCGGTAGCGGAACTCGGAGCCCAACTCCACCTCCACCGGGATGCGGCAGAGATTTTCGATCAGGGTTTTCCCCACCATGGCGGCGTGAAATGAGGTGCCGCAGGCCACCAGATAAATCTTGCGGATGTCCTTAATGGCTTCGTCCGAGAGGGTGATCTCCTGGAGCATCACTTCCCCCAGGTCAGGGTTGATACGGCCCCGGAAGGTGTCAATCAGGGCCCGGGGCTGCTCAAAGATCTCCTTCCGCATGAAGTGCTTGTAGCCCGCCTTCTCCGCCATGGCCGGGCTCCAGGTGATGGTGTGCTCCGGGCGTTCGATGCGCTCGCCTGCCTGGTCCAACAACAGAAACTGCCCATCCCGCAACACCACGAAATCGTGGTCTTCCAGAAAGATCACCCGGCGGGTGTAGGGCAGGATGGCGGGGATATCCGAGGCCAGGAAGTATTCGCCTTCCCCCAGCCCCAGTATCAAGGGGCTCTCTTTGCGGGCCGCAACCAGCATCCGAGGCTCGCCGGCGTTGATGATGGCCAGGGCGTATGACCCCTTGATTTCCTTGAGTGTCCGCTGCACCGCCTCCAGATAAGGCGCCCCATCTTCCAGGTGCTTGACGATGAGGTGGGAGACGATTTCCGTGTCCGTCTCGGAGGCAAAGCGGTGACCGGCCTTGATCAACCCTTCTTTAAGTTCCAGGTAGTTCTCGATGATGCCGTTGTGCACCACCGCGATGTCGCCCACCCGGTGAGGATGGGCGTTGGTTTCGGAGGGGCGCCCATGGGTGGCCCATCGGGTGTGGCCGATCCCCACCTGACCCTGCAGGGGGTCTTGTAGGAGCAAGTTTTCCAGCTCTTTCAGTTTTCCAAGGCTGCGGCGAATGGCCAGGCCATTGCCGCCGATCACCGCCATCCCCGCCGAGTCGTAGCCCCGGTACTCCAGCCGTTTCAGCCCGTCCAGGATGATGGGCATGGCCTCCTGGGGCCCCAAATATCCGATAATGCCGCACATAGTCGCCTCTTTTAGCTGTCAGCAGTCAGCTTTTAGCCATGTAGGGTGCGCACTGCGCACCTTCCTCCCGTTCCCAAGCCCCGGCTTGGAAACGCATTTTTCTTCTTCTCGTTCCCAAGCTGTGCTTGGGAACGCATTTTTTCGTCCAAGCTCTGCTTGGACACCTTATATGATAAGAGCAAGTAGATAATAGCCGAAAAAGCCGCTCGCTCTCTGCTACTCCTTCTTCTTGCCGACCACCCGGCGCTCTCTAATTACCTGTCTGGCCCGGGCGATCCCCAGCTTGCCCGGCGGCACGTCCTTGGTGATAGTGGAGCCGGCCCCGATATAGGCCCCGGCGCCCACGGTCACCGGCGCCACCAGTGCGGTGTTGCTGCCGATGAAGGCGCCCTCGCCGATGACGGTGGGGTGTTTCTTCTCGCCGTCGTAGTTGCAAGTGATGGTCCCGGCCCCGACGTTGGTCCCGGCCCCGATGTCCGCATCCCCCAGGTAGGTGAGGTGGCCGGCCTTGACGCCTTCATGCAAAACCGATTTCTTCACTTCCACGAAATTGCCCACGTGCACTCCCTTACGCAGATCGCTTAAGGGGCGTAGGTGGGCACAGGGTCCGATATCCACCCCGGCCCCGACCCGGCTCTGGGTGATGACGCTGCCCATCTTGACATAAACGTCGTGTTCCAGGATGGAATCGGCAATCTTGACCGAGGCCTCGATGCGGCAGTTTTCCCCGATGACAGTCTTTCCCTGGAGATAGACATTGGGATAAATAACCGTGTCTTTGCCGATGGTTACGAAAGACTCGATATAGGCGGCCTCCGGGTCGATGAGGGTGACCCCCTGGTCCATATGCCGGTCGTTGATCCGGCGCTTGACGGTCTGGGTGGCCCCGGCCAGCTCGGCCCGGCTGTTGATCCCCAACAGCGCCTCCCAGTCCGGGTCGATGAGGGCTTCCACCCCCCTCCCCTGCTCCCGGGCGATATGGATCAGGTCGGTAAGATAAATTTCCCCGGTAACCGGGCTCTTGGGGATTTTTTTCAGGCCATCCACCAGAAACGCGGCGTCAAAACAATAGGCCCCGGTGTTGATCTCCCGGATGGCCAGGAGGTCGGGCCGCTCAACCGAATCCTTGGCCTGGACCACCGCGATCACTCGGCCCGATGCGTCCCGCACTACCCGGCCGTAATGGGCCCCATCCGGCAACTCGATGGTCTGGACGGTGACCGCGGCCTCGGTCCGGTCGTGGAGTTGCCGCAGCGCGGCGATGCTCTTCCCGGAAATCAGCGGCGCGTCGCCGCACAGAACCATGACGGTCCCGGCCTCGGCCGGCACCGCCGGCATGGCCACCTGGACCGCGTGCCCGGTCCCCAACTGCGGTTCCTGGATGACGAAGCGCACCCCGTAGTCTTTCAAGGCTTCCTTAACCGCCTCGGCCTGGTGCCCCACCACCACGACGATATCGTCAACCCCAGCCTCCCGCAGGGTATCCAGAAGGTATGCGATCATCGGCCGGCCCAGGATCTGATGCAGCACCTTGGGCCGGCTCGACTTCATCCGGGTCCCCTGACCCGCAGCCAGAATGACGGCGGTGATGTTGTCGGTTAACATATCCATTCCTTATAATTATGCACTTTTTGTGCCAATTTACCTTTCTCTATGGTGCGTAAGACGCACCCTACTTGTCTTCTTTTATAATTAATTTTTTACGATCAGGATCAATTTCCCACCATTTCTTCATTGCCTTGAATGCTAATTTATGTAGTTCAGTTTTATTATTTTCTATTTTTCTATGCAAATTAAAGCTTGTAAATGTATTATTGCATATTGTCCCAAAATCGCTTAAATGATCAAAAATTGTCATGAGAATTCCATTTAACATAAGTGGCTTTTCAGCATCAAAAAATGGGTTAGGCTCGCGCACGTGTAAAAACATACAAGATAAGTCATAAGTCTGACTATGCTGTCTCATATTTGATATCAATAAGGCATTAGTCATTTTCTCACCATGCCAACCCATGTTTTTTAATATTGATGCTCTCATTTTATTAATTTCCAGTTCTTCATATTTCTTCAAATCATTTTCCACCTCTTCACTCATATCTTTCAATACATCAATATTAGAAGAGAAAGTGAACCCTTCCCTTTCCATATCAACATCAAGTTCTTTTTTCAAGAAATCACAATAAAGAGCATTGTTAATAATTTCATATAATTTGATTTTTCTCATCGATTTAGCTCGCTATCTCCTTTTTAGAAAAATCTTTGTATTAACAATATTTTCTATAAAAGGTCTTTGTAGCATTATGGCCTCAGTAAGTCTGCCATAGAAAATTAATATTGAAATAGACTGAAAGATTCTCCAGGTCCTACTGAGAAATATAAAGAGATAGTGCCTGTAATCAGCTATATCACCTTTCGTGTCTCCGAAAGCAAAAGGGCTAAATTCTTCAATAAGCTTGGAAAAAATATAACTTGCTTCATTATAGATATCTCCTAATTCTTTTAATTCTGGGTCATCATCAAACATAATAGCTCCAAAAATAATTTATGCAGCAAGTAGGGTGCGTCTCACGCACCATTTTTTCCGTTTCTTATTCACCAAATTTTATCTTAGCCGTATCGTCTTCATTCACCCCGCCCCAATCGGGCGAGTAGATCCCCTGGTTCACAAACCGATGAAACGTCGAATATGGCCAATCTATTACTCTTTTCACATAACCATGTTTCACCGGGTTCCAATGCAGATAATCCAGGTGGCGTTGCAAATCCAGATCATCCCGAATAAGATGGTCCCAGAATCTTCGCTGCCAGATGTGGCTTTCGCCGCGTTTGGCAGAAGATTCGTTAATTCGTCCGTCATTGCCAGCCAAATAGCCGCACTGGCGGCTGACGACTCTCTTAATAACCGCCCACCGGGAACCGAAATTATCATCATTTTCCGGCAGCGTCCAGATAGTATGAAGGTGATCGGGCAATAGAATCCAGGCATCAATGGAAAAGGGCAATGATTGCCGCACCTCTTGAATCCCCTGGCGCAAGGCGGTTCTGACCTGCTCGTCAATCAAGCATGGCCGGCGTCCAAACGTGACCACCGTAAAGAAATAGCTAGCGCCTTTTACTTTGATTCTTCGATATTCAGGCATCTTTTTTGGTGCGTGAGACGCACCCTACGGTGCACTTCGCTGGCCGAGATTTTCATCCAACTTCAATCTCACGCGTTCGCCTCGATAGGAATATCAACAGACCGCTCTCTAGCCATCTCCGCACCATAGGCTATGCAAGCAAAGATATCCGCCTCCTCCAAGCCAGGATATTCTTTGAGGACTTCTTCAATTGTCATGCCGCTGGCCAGAAAATCCAAGATCAAAGAAACCCAAATGCGGTGTCCCCGGATACAAGGCTTGCCGAAGCAGACATGTTGGTCAATGGCAATCCGAGACAGTAACTCCTCTCTAGTCATATAGATTTCCCTCTTTACCTGTCAAAAAGTAGACACCGGGTCCTTTTATCACTCTGATAACCCTGTAGTCGTTAAAATACTCCAATTTTCCAAAAATGAAAAGGCAAGCCCGGAATCCGGGCTTGCCTTTATTTATCGGGTTAAGTGAATGATGGGTTAGCGGCCGGCCACCTTGGCGCGTACCAGGGAGCGGCGCAGCGCCGCTTCGGCCCGGGCCCAGTCGATCTCGGCGGTCTTACCCGCCGCGATGCGTTTCTCGGCCCGTTCCAGGGCCCGCTTGGCCCGTTCCACGTCGATCTCCCGGCCCACCTCGGCCGACTCGGCCACGATGGTCACCTTCTCGCCGGTGACTTCGGCAAAGCCGCCGCTCACCGCCAGATACTCGGTCTTTCCGCCGGCCTTATAATACATCTCGCCGATTTCCAGAGCTGAGAGAAAGGGAATGTGGCCCGGCAGGACGCCGAACTGGCCTTCCGCGCCGGGGCATACCACCACTTCGGCCTCGGTGGACAGCACCAGGCGGTCGGGAGTAACCACCTCCAACAGGAGTTGTTTTTCTGCCATAGCCTTTGGCCTCCCCTGCCCTTAGGCAGCCGCCAGCCGTTCGGCTTTGGCCACCGCTTCTTCGATACCGCCTACCATGTAGAAGGCCTGCTCCGGCAGATCGTCGTGCTTGCCTTCGATGATTTCCTTAAAACCGCGCACGGTGTCCGGCACGGACACGAACTTGCCTTCCTGGCCGGTGAACTGGGACGCGACGAAGAAGGGCTGGGACAGGAAACGCTGAATCTTCCGGGCCCGGGCCACGGTGAGCTTGTCTTCGTCGGAAAGTTCGTCGATACCCAGAATGGCGATGATGTCCTGCAGGTCCTTATACTTCTGGAGGGTCTGCTGGACGTTCCGGGCGACGTAGTAGTGCTCTTCGCCCACGACTTGCGGGTCCAGGATCCGGGAGGTGGAGTCCAGGGGGTCCACCGAAGGATAAATGCCCAGTTCCGTCAAGGCCCGGGAGAGCACCACGGTGCCGTCCAGATGGGCAAAGGTGGTAGCCGGGGCCGGGTCGGTCAAGTCATCGGCGGGTACGTAAATGCACTGTACCGAGGTGACCGAACCTTTCTTGGTGGAGGTGATGCGCTCCTGCAATTCACCGAGGTCGGTGCCCAGGGTGGGCTGGTAACCTACGGCGGAGGGCATGCGGCCCAAGAGAGCCGATACCTCGGAACCCGCCTGGGTGAAACGGAAGATGTTGTCGATGAAGAGCAGGGTGTCCTGGCCTTCTTCGTCCCGGAAGTATTCGGCCGCAGTCAGGGCGGTCAAGGCTACCCGGGCCCGGGCCCCGGGGGGCTCGGTCATCTGTCCGTAGATCAAGGCCGCCTTGGGCAGTACGCCGGAGTGCTTCATTTCCAGGTAGAGGTCGTTGCCCTCACGGGTACGCTCACCCACGCCGGCGAACACCGAAATGCCGCCGTGGTGCATGGCGATGTTGTGGACCATTTCCATCATGACGACGGTCTTGCCCACGCCGGCGCCGCCGAACATGCCCATCTTGCCGCCCCGTGGGAAGGGGACCAGCAGGTCGATAACCTTAACCCCGGTTTCCAGCACCTTTACCGTGGTGTCCTGCTCCACGAATTCCGGCGCCAAACGGTGAATGGGCATATAGTGCTTGGCAACCACCGGACCCATACCGTCCACCGGGCGGCCCACGACGTTGAGCACGCGGCCCAGGGCCTCGTGTCCCACCGGCACCATGATGGGTTTGCCGGTGTCTTTGACGGGCATGCCCCGTACCAGACCGTCGGTGGTGTCCATGGCGATGGTGCGGACCATGTTGTTCCCGAGATGCTGGGCGACTTCCACCACCAGGTTGTCTTCAATGTCGTCGATGGCCGGGTTAGAAATGAAAAGGGCGTTTTTAATGGCCGGCAGTTTGCCTTCTTCGAATTCCACGTCCACTACCGGACCGATAACGCGGGCGACTCTTCCGATATTCATATGCTGTATATCCTCCTCATACGGGCGGCTTAGCCTTTAAGGGCCTCAGCCCCGCCCACGATATCCATCAGTTCTCTGGTAATGGCCGCCTGCCGGGCCTTGTTCATGATGAGACTCAAGGTGGTGATCATTTCCTTACAGTTAGCCTGGGCGTTATCCATGGCGGTCATCCGGGCGGCGTACTCGCTGGCGGAATTTTCCAGGAAGCCGTGGTAAACCAGCACGTTGATATATTTGGGCAGCAGGTACTCCAGGAACTGCTCCATGGGCGGCTCGAAGAGATACTCGGTGCTGCCCCCGGCTTCCGCCTCCGCCTCCGCCTCGGCCGGCTGGATGGGCAGCAACTGCACCATTTTGGGGCGCTGGATCGCCATATTGATAAACCTGGCATGGATCAGGTGGACCTCTTGCACCCCTCCGGTCAGAAAGGCGCTCATGACCTCCCGAGCCACGGTCACTGCATTGGAAAAGTCGAACTTATTCCACACATCCACGTATTGGGCCATCATTTCCCGTTTGCGCCGCCGGAAGAAATCCCGGCCTTTGCGGCCTACGCAGATGAGGGAAACCTCGATACCCGCAGCCTCTTTTTCCCGGATGAACTTCACCGCGGTGTTGATCAGGTTGACGTTGAAGCTGCCGCACAGACCCCGGTCAGCGGTCATCAACACCAGTCCGACCCGTTCTACCGGGGCGGCCTGCTGGAAAAAGGGGTGGATCTCCGGTTCGACCCGGCCGGCCATATTGCCCAGCATCATGGCGAAGGCCCCGGCATAAGGCCGGAACCCTTCCATGCGCAGTTGGGCGCCCCGCAGTTTCGCCGCCGAGACCATGTTCATGGCCTTGGTGATCTGCTGGGTCTTCTTGACCGCCCCGATTTTGCGTTTGATATCTTGTAGGGTCGCCATGCTTATACCCCGCTCTTATGACGCGCTGACGACAGGCTGGAATACGGAATCAAACTCCTCCAGGATAGCCTTCATCTTGGCATCGATTTCCGAAGTAAACTCTTTCTTCTCTTTGATATCGGCCAGCAAGCCAGCGTATTTCGACTCCATGAAGCTGTAGAGCTGCTGTTCGTAAGACGCCAGCACATCGATGGGATACTTGTCCAGGAAGCCCCGGGTGCCGGCAAAGATGATGGATACCATCTTCTCCATGGCCAGCGGCTGGTACTGGGGCTGCTTCAGGACTTCCACCAGCCGGGCGCCCCGGTTGAGCTGCTGCTGGGTGGACTTGTCCAGCTCGGAGCCGAACTGGGCGAAGGCCGCCAGTTCCCGGTACTGGGCCATTTCCAACCGCAACATGCCGGCCACCTGCTTCATGGCCTTCACCTGGGCGGCGCCGCCGACCCGGGAGACGGAGAGGCCGACGTTGATGGCGGGCCGGATACCGGAGAAGAACAGGTTCGGTTCCAGGTACACCTGACCGTCGGTGATGGAAATAACGTTGGTGGGAATGAAGGCCGATACGTCACCCTGCTGGGTTTCGATGATGGGCAGGGCGGTGAGAGAACCGCCTCCCAGGGTATCGTTCAGCTTGGCGGCCCGCTCCAGCAACCGGGAGTGGTTGTAGAAGATGTCACCGGGATAGGCTTCACGTCCCGGCGGGCGGCGCAGCAACAGGGACATCTGCCGGTAGGCCTGGGCCTGTTTGGTGAGATCGTCGTAGATGATCAGGGCGTGGCGTTTGCTGTCCCGGTAATATTCACCCATGGCGCAGCCGGCAAAGGCGGCGACGTACTGCAAGGGCGCGGGCTCGGAGGCCGAGGCGTTGACCACGATGGTGTGCTTCATGGCGCCGTGCCGCTCCAGGGCGTCCACTACCTGGGCCACGGTGGATTTCTTCTGACCGATGGCCACGTAGACGCAGAGGATGCCGGAGTCTTTCTGGTTAATGATGGCGTCGACGCAGAGAGCGGTTTTGCCGATCTGACGGTCGCCGATGATCAGTTCCCGCTGGCCGCGGCCGACAGGGGTCATGGCGTCGACGGCCTTATAGCCCGTGTACATGGGCTCATTCACCGGCTGGCGCTCGATGACGCCCGGGGCCTTGACCTCAATGCGCCGGAACTCCTTGGTGTCGATGGGGCCCTTGCCGTCAATGGGGTTGCCCACGGGATCGATGACCCGGCCGAGGACTGCGTCCCCGACGGGCACCTGGGCGATACGGCCGGTGCGTTTAACGATGTCACCCTCTTTGATGTGCGTGTCTTCACCCAGGATGGCCACACCGACGTTGTCCTCTTCCAGGTTCAGAGCAAGCCCAAAGATCCCTCCAGGGAATTCCAGAAGCTCCATGGCCATGCATTTTTCCACGCCATAGACCCGGGCGATGCCGTCACCCACGGACAGCACGGTGCCGGTTTCGGCCACCTCCACCTTCTTCTCGTAATCCCGGATCTGAGAGCGAATAATTTGGCTGATTTCTTCGGCTCTAATTTCCATTTATAAGACCTCGCCTTTTATTAAGGATTCTCTTAACGAATTTATCTGGGTGCGCACGCTGCCGTCCAGCACCAGATCCCCCACCTTGGCCATCAGGCCGCCGATGATGCTGGGATCTTCTTCCACCTCCATGACCACGGTGCTGCCGGTCAACTTTTCCAGGGTCTCACGGAGCCGGTCCTGAGTGGCGTCATCCAGGAAAATGGCCGTTTTAACCTTGGCCCGCCGAACGTTTTCCACCTCGTCCAGCATTTCCTGATAGGCTAACGCGACTCCCTCCACCGTGTTCAGGCGGTGTTTATCCAGCAGAAGTTGAAGGAGGTTGGAAACCATGGGAGGCAGTTGCAACAGTTCGATCATGCGCAGCAGTAATTTGTTGCGATCCTCCCGGCCATGGATGGGGTTGAGCAGAGCATCCTTCAGCTCCGGTTCCCGCTCCAAAAGATGGGCGAAACCACTGAGCCCCTCCCCATACTCTTTGTAATGAGCATCTTCCTTGCCCAGGGTCAGCAAGGCTTTCGCATAGCGTCGGGCAACGGTCATGTCAATCAATGGGTTTCCACCACCTTCTTTAAATATTCCTCCACCAGACCTTGCTGGTCGGCGTAGGTAGCTTTCTCTTTAATCATGTCCGTGGCCATCTGGGTGGCCAGGCCCACGACTTCCTCTTTGAGGCTTTGGGCGGCTTTCTTGGTTTCCTGCTCAATGGTAAAAGATGCCATTTCCTTGATGCGGGCCGCCACCTGGTTGGCCTTATCCAAAATCTTGGCCTTTTCCATTTCGCCTTCGGCGATAAATTGCTGGATCACACCCTGGCGCTCTTTGGCGACCGCCGCCAACCGGGCCTCCGCCGCGGCCACCGCGGCCTCGAACTCGGCTTGCTTGGCTGCCATCTCCTTCAGGCCCGTGGCCACGTCCTGGGTCCGCTGGGCAAAGAAATTTTTAGCCGGTTTGGCCACCAGGTAGATCAGGATCCCGGCGAACACCACAAAATTGACGGTGCGCCAGAGAAGATCCTGCAGCTTTTCCGCTGATATGCCCCCATGGCCACCAGCCGCCTCGGAAGCTGCGGCTACGCCGGCCAGGAGCAGCACGGCCCCCAAACCCCAGAAGGCTGCCCCAATCCGCCGCCAGCCATTTCTGCGTCCGCCGTTCATGAGAGTTCCCTCCCCAGAATTTTGGTAGCCAGCAGTTGGGCAAAGCTCTGGGCCTGCGTCTGCAAGGACGCCCGGGCCTTGGCCATGTCAGCTTTGATTTTCTTTTCCACCGTAGCCCATTCAAGCTCCGCCTGGCGCTTCACTTCCTCCAGGAGGGTCGCTTCTGCCTGGGCCCCTTCCTGCTTCAAGGACTCCCGAGCCCCCGCGCCGTCGCGCCGGGCCGCGGCCAGTTCCTCCCTGATCTCATCCTCCAGGCTCCGGCCCTTATCCGTCAAGACGTTGATCTCGGTCTCTTGGGCCAGCAATGTGGCCTGCCGATCCTTGAGCGCCTTACGGATTGGGCGGAACAATACCACGTTCAGGAGAAAGACCAGGAGCAGGAAATTGATAATCTGTGCGTACAAAGTCCAATCAATGTCAATCATTCCTGGCTGCCACCTCGTATTTTATTTACTAAGATCGAATACTTAACAGCTTTAAGCAGGTAGTGCCTGAGGTTAAGGCCATGTGTATCTTTTCACGAACCCCTTTTTAGCCTATTTTCCTGGCGCTGTCAAAATTTTTTTGCAAAAAAATGCTCACCCCCCGAATAAGTATCTTCGCATACGGATATTCAGGAGAAATCCCACCCCCAACAAGGTGGTGATCAGGGAGGAACCGCCATAGCTGACCAGAGGCAGGGGGATACCCACCACCGGCAAAAAGCCGGTGACCATGCAGAGGTTGATGAAGACCTGCCAGAAGATCAGGGCCGTCACCCCCACGGCCAGCAGGTGGCCGAAGCGTTCCTTGCAGTCCCGGGCCACCGACAGCCCCCAGAGGGCCAGGGCCGTGAACAGCAGCAGCAGCACCGCTGAGCCCACAAAGCCCCACTCCTCGGCAAACACCGAAAAGACGAAATCCGTGTGCTGCTCCGGGAGAAAATAGAGCTGGCTCTGGGTCCCCTGCAGAAAACCCTTGCCCCAAAACTGGCCGGAGCCTACGGCAATCATGGACTGCAAGATGTGATACCCGGCCCCCAACGGGTCTTTCCCCGGGTCCAGGAAGGTCAGGACCCGCTGGCGCTGATAATCTTTGAGGAAATGCCAGATCACCGGGGACAGCATCAGCAGAGTCAGGCCGCACCCCATGAGGGTGCGCCACTGCACCCCCACAAAGAGTATTATGCTGCCGGCCACCAGGGCCACCAGGATCGCCGACCCCAAGTCGGGCTGCTTGATGATCAGCGCCACCGGGATCAGCACCAGGACCCCGGGGACGATCAGCTCCTTGAGGCCCATGGCCTCCATCCGGGGCCGCCGGTTGAAGTAGGCGGCCATCGCCAGGATGATGCCGATCTTGGCCAGCTCCGCCGGTTGAAAGGCCAGGGGACCCAGGGGAAGCCAGCGCCGGGAGCCGGAAACCATCTTGCCCCCGAACATGACCGCCACCAGCAGCAGGATGCTGAGGATATAAATGGGATAGCTCAACTTCTCCAGGTGCCGGTAATCATAGGTCAGGGTCACGAACATCACGCCCAGGCCCACGGCCAGCCAGTAAAGCTGCTTGACGTAGAGGGGCGTGCCCTCCCCCCGGTTGTAACCGGCGCTGTAGAGATTGACGATGCCCGTGGCGCAAATAATCACCACCAGCCCCAAGAGCACCCAATCAAAATTTTGAATTAAGCGGCGATCGAACATGATGAGCCGTCAGCGGTCAGCTTTCAGCGATCAGCTAAAAGCTGAGAGTTATGGTAGGGTGCGTTTTACGCACCAATTATGGCTGCTATTTTAGCTTTTGTTAATTCTATATTCTTAGGCATATGAAAAATTAAACTCTAAAATAAGCTTAAATTTTATCTATATCTTTTAACTTAAAAAAACTTTCTCAATCAATATCTAACTTATATTTATACTTAATAAAATATGGTATCGTAACTAACTTTGCAGTTAGTTGCAGATAAGCAGATTGAATCTCGGTCGGCGACTGAGAAAAACCTCCTCTTTTATCAATTAATGAAACAATCGTAATATAATGCTCATGTACTTCTGCAATATAATCCATTAGATCAAAACCACTTTTTTGTTCGTTAATTTTTACTAAGATATCCTCAGCTAACATATTTATAAAATAATCCAATTTTAAATGGAAAGCCCTCCTTAATAATTTTAAGTCAGGTGCGTCGTAATGCTTTAAAATCCATATAATAAATTATTTCTCGTTATCAATGGAAGGTCTTGTTGGCTTTGTCCATATTTTTTTGAAAAAATCAAAAGATATTACGCCTCCACCTTGTGGCTCACTGATTCCCTCAAGGTCTGCTGATCGCCGTACTTGATCTGGCCGACCATGGGCAGGCCGTAAATGATACGAGCGCCTGCCACTTATTGATTTTCAATTATATTCAATTCTTTTGAGTTGAGCTATGAGCACCGGCAGGTCATCTGCCAAGATTTTCCAGAGAATATCCATATTAATGGTATCATAGCCATGAATTAGCCGATGGCGGAGACTGACAATCTGAGACCAGGGAATGGCGGGGGTTTCCTGTCGGGTGTCAACGGTAACCTTGCTGGCCGCCTCGCCGACAATTTCCAGGAGCCGGACCAGGGCCAGACTGAGGACCCGGTTTGTATCGAGGTCGGCACGAGATATACCTTGAATTAACTCAACCGCCTCACTGGCGCTGTCCAGCATATGTCGCAAACGGACCAGGTCATCCTTCGCCATACTGCACTACCGCCTCTTGTAAAACCTTATCCCGAAAATAACGGCTCAAACATTGCGGGGTATTCAGATCGACTTTGCGGCCCAGGATGGTGGAGAGTTCCTCTTGCATGGCGAAAAAGGCCAACCCCGGCACGTGTTCCGGTTCAAATTCCACCAGTACATCGATATCACTGTCAGCCCGAAAATCGGGGCGCAGCACCGAACCGAAAATCGCCAATTTTTTGATGTGGTGCCGCCGGCAAAACTCGGCGATCCTCTCTTTGGGAAAGGCAATCTTCGCCTGAGAATTCAGATTATCTTTCTTCATAATACAACCGCTAATTTCCCTGACCACTGACCACTGACTACTGACTACTGGCTACTGGCTACTGATTACTCGCTCACGTCTCCACCCGATGGCTCAACGACTCTCTTAACGTCTGCTGGTCGGCGTACTTGATTTCGCCGCCCATGGGCAGGCCGTAGGCGATGCGGGTTACTTTGATGCCCAGGGGCCTGAGTTCCTGGGCCACGTAGGTGGTGGTGGTCTCCCCTTCCAGGCTGGGGTTGAGGCCCAGGATCACCTCCTGGACTCCCTCCTGCCGGACCCGGTCCAGGAGCTCCCGGATGCGGATATCGTCCGGGCCTACCCCTTCCAGGGGCGCAATCACCCCGCCCAGGACGTGGTAGAGGCCCTTAAACCAGCCGATCTTTTCAATGGCCAACAGGTCCCCCGGCTCCGCCACCACCATAAGCTGGCCCTGGCTGCGCCCCGGGTCGGCGCAGAGGGGACAGAGTTCGGCGTCCGCAAAGGCGAAGCAGCGCCGGCAGAGCCGAATCTTCTCTTTGAGGTCCGTCAAGGCGTGGGCCAGTTCCAGCACCTCGGACTCCGGGGCCCGGAGCAGGTGCATAGCCAGTCGGGAGGCGGTCTTTTCCCCCACCCCGGGCCAGCGGCTCAGAGCCACAATCACCCGGCGCAAGGCCGCGGGGTAGGCGTTTCCTGACATGTTGATTCCTTTTCAGCAGTTAGCGGTTAGCAGTTAGGAAAAGATCAAGGGAAATTCATAAGTTATTCCGAAGCTCGTATAGAAATCTATACATAGAAAAATACTTGGGAAAAAAAGCTAACAGCTGACGGCTAACTGCTAACCGCTGCTTCAAAACAGCCCCGGAATCTGCATGCCGCCGGTGAGTTTGCTCATCTCCGCGGCCATCATCTCCCGGGACCGGTTCAAGGCTTCGTTGATGGCGGCCTGGATCAGGTCCTGGAGCATCTCCACGTCCTCGGCGACCACCACCTCGGGGTCGATGCGCAGACTCACCAGTTCCTGGCGGCCGTTGACCACGGCTTCCACCATGCCGCCGCCGGCCTGGGCGCTCACGGTGCGGTTGCCGACCTCCTCCTGCATCTCCATCATCTTGGCTTGCAGCTTCTGGGCCTGCTTCATCATGCCGGTCAAATTTTTCACTCGGGTTCCTCCTTCCCCGGGGTGGCCGAAACCCACTCGCCCCCGAAGATTTCCAAGGCTTGTTGCTGGAGCTTCTGCATATCCAGGGGCTTTTTTGCGACCGCCGGGCTTTTCTTCGGGGTCTTGGGCGCCTCCACCTCAAATTCCAGGGTGGTCTCAGGGCCGAAAAAGGTCCGGGCCATCTCCTGGACGCGGGCTTCGTGCCGGGCGCCGTTGGCGTTCCAGGGGCGCCCCATGGCGATCTTCAGGCAATTATCCACCCTCTCCACCAACCGGCACTGGGCCAGCTTGCCGTACAGGGGGCCGTTTTCCTTTTCCTGGACAAACTGTAAAAAGGCCTGCCAATGTTCCTCGAGGCCGGCATCCGCCGGGACGCCGGCCGGCGCCGCAGCAGGTTCTTCGGCAACCGGAAGGCTATGAGGCGCTTGGCGCTCCCTGGCAGTCTGCCCCCCCGGGTGCGCCCGGCGCTCCCCGGTCCCGGCGGCCACGAACGCCGTCCCGAGCCCGGATTCCAGGCGCTTCTCCAGGGTGTCCAGCCGGGCCAGCCAGTCCGCCAGGGGCAGGACCGGCTCCAAATGAATCACCCGGAGGAGCAGGACCTCCAGGGCCAGCCGGGGCTGCGGCGCCCGCTTGAGTTCCTCTTCCCCCTGGAGCAGCACGCTCAAGAGGTTGTGCAGGTGTACGGCCGGGGTCCTCCGGGCCAGGGCGATCAGCGCGTCCCACTCGGTGTCGGCCACCGCGGCCAGGTGCCGGGCCTCGGGGTGCAGCCCCGCCACCAAGAGATGCCGGGCATAGAGAATCAGGTCCTGGTAAAACCGGCCCAGGTCATGGCCCTGGTTATACAACGTCTCGATGAGGTTGAGGAGATCCGGCCCGTGGCGGTCGATGATGGCCGTAAGCGCCCCTAACAGCGACCCCCGGTCCGTCACCCCCAGGATGCGGGCGATCTCGGCGACGCTGACGCCGTCACCCCCAAAGGTCACCACCTGGTCCAGGAACCCCTGCGCATCCCGGAGGCCCCCCTCAGCAGCCCGGGCCACCAGGGCCAGGCCCTCGGGATCAATGTTCCAGCCCTCCTGTTCGGCCAGCCTTGCCAGGTGCGTCTGGATCACCCCGGTGGGAATCCGCCTGAAATCGTAGCGCTGGCAGCGGGACAGGATGGTCACCGGCACCTTGTGGGGCTCGGTGGTGGCCAGGATGAAGACCGCGTGGGCCGGCGGCTCCTCCAGGGTCTTCAACAGGGCGTTGAAGGCCTCCTTGGTGAGCATGTGCACTTCGTCGATGATGTAGACCTTATACTTGCTCTGGGCCGGCAGGTACTTGATCTTCTCTCTCAGGTCCCGGACCTCGTCGATGCCCCGGTTGGAAGCGCCGTCGATTTCCAGGACATCCAGGGAAGACCCGTTGGTGATTTCCTGGCACAACTGACAGGTGTTATCGGGGTGCGGGGTGGGACCGGCTTCGCAATTAAGGGCCTTGGCCAGGATACGGGCCACCGAGGTCTTGCCGACTCCCCGGGGGCCGCTGAACAGAAAGGCGTGGGCCACCCGCCCGGCGGTCAGGGCGTTTTGCAGCGTCCGGGTGATGGGCTCCTGGCCCATCACTTCCTCAAAGGTTTGGGGACGCCATTTCCGGGCCAGTACCTGGTATGCCATTAGAGGACGGTTTCCGGTTTTCAGTTTTCAGTTTTCGGTTGTCGAGGAAACCGTCCAAGGCCCTAAGTGTTGAGTCTTTATTGGGCCTTTGGGTTCTCCTCCCAAATCCCGAAGCCGTTATTTTCCGGATCGAGGCACACTGCGTAGTATCCCATTCCGGGTACGGCCATTTTGGGAACGGTTACCTCACCCCCAAGCTTTATGACCTTGTCCACATATTCATCGACGGACGGAACATCAATATAAACAGTAATCTGCTGCTGGGGAGCCTGCCGCTTCATCATCCCGCCGCCCAGGGCCATTTTTCCGGCTTCTGCGCCGGTGGTGATCATCCAGTAGTCCATGGGCATGGGACCGGTGAATTTCTCGATCTTCCAGCCGAACAGCTCGCCGTAGAATTTTTGGGCCCTTTCGACATCATCCGCGGGAATTTCAAAGTGACACACAGTAAACATGTCCATACCTCCTTTTTCTTCAAATTAAAGAAAAAGTAGGCACGGCTGAGTGCAAGTGCAAGGGTTCCATGCGACAACGGGCTACTGACGGCTGAAACTGGCGGAGAGAGAGGGATTCGAACCCTCGGAGGACTTATTAGGCCCTCACACGATTTCCAATCGTGCCCCTTCAGCCTCTCGGGCATCTCTCCGGTTTTTTTGTCTTTATTGGCACAGGCTTTCCAGCCTGCGCATCGACAGGGTGCTAACGAAGCCCCTATCCGGCGGGCAATGCCCGCCCTACCTCACTGATTACTGTTCTTGAAAAGTTCCTGGCGATATGGAGGACAGCCGCCCCCGGCTGTCCCCGGCGCAGGCTGGAAAGCCTGCGCCACCGATCTTTTCATGTTTTACGGGTGGGCCACAGGCCCATGCGCGACTGCTTGAAAAGTCATTGAGAATTTGGTGGAACAGGCGTCTCGCCTGTGCAGGATAAAGGTGCGCCGAGCGCACCCTGCAAGGCTTACTGGCCACTGACCCCTGGCCCCTGACCCCTGCTTTTGGGCACCAGGACCGTATACTCCTTTTTCTGCTCTTCCGGCAGCGCATTATACTCCTCTGCCGAGATAATGCAATCCAGGGGGAGGCTGCCCATGTCTTCCCGGTAGGCGCTGTCCTCGCCCAGGTAGATCTCACAGTTTTTGCTGATATATGTCAGTCCCATGGGCTCCCTCCGATGGAGTAAAATCGCTTGATATCCAACCCCTTTTCGCCTTTGGCCCTTTTTCCCTATTCGCCTCTTATTCATGGCGGAGGGGGTGGGATTCGAACCCACGTGGGAGTGTTGAGCCCCCAAGCCGATTTCGAGTCGGCCCCGTTACGGCCTCTTCGGTACCCCTCCTGAAAGACGGTTTTCGGTTTTCAGTTTTCGGTTTTCAATCTTCCCTGGGTTCATTCCGTGCCAGCATCCGGCTGGCTAATGTTTTCGCCCTTCACCTCCGGGCCTTAAAAAACTCCTGCACCAGTTCCCGGCACTCCGCTTCCCGGACCCCGCCCGTCACTTCCAGGCGGTGGTTGAGGCGGGTGTCTTCGGGCAAATGGTAGAGCGACACGCAGGCGCCCCCCTTGGGGCCGAACACGAGCCGCCGCACCCGGGCCGCCAGCATCGCCCCCAGGCACATGATGCAAGGTTCGATGGTAACATAAAGGCTCAAACCCGGCAACCGGTAATTCCCCCGGAGCCGCGCCCCGGCCCGCAAAACCATGATCTCGGCGTGGGCCGTGGGGTCGCTAAGACTGATGGGCTGATTAAAGGCCCGGGCCAGGACCCCGCCCACCTCGTCCACCAGCACCGCCCCCACCGGCACCTCGCCGGCGGCCAACCCCTCCCGGGCCGCCTCCAGGGCCAGCCCCATATAATAACTGTCTGATTCCATTATTCTCTATTCTATCAATTTTCCCATGCAAACAGGCGACCTGTAGGGGCGGACCTGTGTGTCCGCCCTGGGCGCACACATGGGTGCGCCCCAAAAAACGGTATTATCGGCAAAACGTCAAAATGGGAGGGCTGGGGCCACAAAAAAGGCAGGGCTGGATAACCCCTGCCGGTTCGTCTCTGACAGACTGATGACAAACTTGCTCAAGTTTCGCACCCCTTTACCAGAGGAAGCCTGCCCTTGCCATTCCTTAAAAATTTCACACAAGAAAGTTGGCACTACCAAATCAAAAAAAGTGGCACAGGCTTCCAGCCTGTGGGGTCGGCGGCAATTAGTCGGCGCCGACAAGGAACAGCCGAGGGCGGCTGTTCTACACCTTAACTGCAAAGACCAAGAGTTTTTGAGAAATTTCCGCTCATAACCTGGAAATGCAAAGGCCTTCCGCCACAAGACGGGTGCGAAACTTGTGAAACTAACAATTTCCCCTACTTTTCATTCTGAGCCTAGCGAAGAATCTCGCATTTTTATCATCTAGGGCCTACGCCGGTGGGGGCCGGTGCGGGCCTCCCAGGTACTCCATCGCCCTGGCCTCGTAGTCGTGCAGAAGTTCCAGGGCCCGGGCCTCCTCCATCAGCAGGGTCTTGTAGTGCTCCCGTCGCTCAGCACTCGATTCCGAGGCCGAGAGGTCTCGGATGGCCGAACTCTGCCGCCGGTGCCGGGCGCTCAGGAGCCGCAGGCGGAATACCATGATCTGGGCCAGGAGCGGGTCTGCCGCCCACTTCAGGTAGCGCAGGGCCCCGGGAAAATCCTGCGCCTCCAGGGCCTCCAGCGCCAGGTGGCGGTAGTAGCCGGCAGGCAGCATCCCCGAATCCGCCACCGGTCCCGCCAGCACCTGGCGCCCCAGGCGCACCAACAGTCCCAGGCCCAGCATCTCAGGCCTGCTGGGCCGAGATGCCCGCGTCCACCATGTTGCTGAGGATCTCCCGCAACTCCGGCAGGTCCCGGGTCAGTTCGTCGATGCGGCGCTTCACCTCCTGATAATCGCGGCTCGGGCCGTCCTGAGCCTGCGTCAGGCTGTCGGTGAGCGACTGGGCCAGACGCCGGTCCAGGCGCCACAGGCCCGCGGCCGCGCCCAGAAGCTCCAGAATACCCGTAGTGACATGGTGCCCGGTGACTTCCTGGATGGCGACTTCGGCCACCCAGCCGGCCATGCCGCCCACCAGGGCGCCGTTGATGGAAAAATCTTTTGGGGCCATGATTGCCTCCTTAGGTAGTTGCCAGTGGTCAGTAGTCAGTGATCAGTGGTCAGGGTTTCATCGCTTTTGGCGCTGAGGTCGTCCAGGCTCTTTTTCCCCAGCCGCTCCGCCAGGCGCTGGGTCTCGGCGAGCATCTTACCGATGTGCCGGTCCTTGTTCGCCAGACGGCGCGACAACACGCGGTTCTCGGCCCGCAGGCGGCCGACTTCGGAGCGCCCCAGCCAGCCTCGAATGCGGCTCACCAGCACCGCACCCCCGGCCCCCAAGGCCAGGCCCAGGCTCAAGCCGATTAAAAAGTCCAGGGGTTTTATCTCCATGTGAAGACGGTTTTCAGTTTTCAGTTTTCGGTTTTCGGTAAAAGCAAATTCCGCTCAAAGGCCGCTTCCTGATCCTCAATACCCCTTAAATATTAGCATTTGCCGGGGTGCCTGTCAATTTCGCCCCGTTACCGGAAAGGCGCTTGTCAAGAAGGGGCGACTCGTGCCACAATAGGGCTACCCAAGGTTGAGGAATTAATAAGCATTAACCACAGAGGATGTAAAGAAGCTCAATCTGCGGCCCTGCCGGTCTTAGCCGGAAACCGAAAACTGCTTTTAGAGGAGAGCACCTATGAGCGATATCAAGGCCATGTACCGCACCGTGATGGCAGACCATTTTCCCCCGGAGATGACCATCAGCTTCGGCGACCAGAAGCTCATCTACCGCAAGCGCACCTGGAAATTGCCCGACGCCAAAGGTGAGATCATCGAGATGGGGCTGCGCTACGGGGAGAACCCCGGCCAGGAAGCCGCGCTCTACGAAATGGTGGCCGGCCACCTGACCCTGGGCGAGTGTCACTTTCTGGACCCCAATAACGGCTTCACCAGCGCCATCGACGAAGCAGCCATGGTCCAGGCCGGCAAACACCCCGGCAAAACCAACCTGACGGACCTGGACAACGGCCTGAATATCATCAAGTGGCTCCAGCGGAAACCCGCGGCGGTGATCCTCAAGCACAACAATCCCTGCGGCGCCGCCTGGGCCGATTCCCTGGCCGCAGCCTACGACAAGGCCAACATGGCCGACCGCATCGCCGCCTTCGGGGGCGCCGCGGTATTTAACCGGCCGGTAGACAAGGCCACCGCCGAACTGGTGGCGCAAAATTACCTGGAGGTCCTGGCCGCCCCGGACTTCGAGGCCGGCACCCTGGACATCTTGAAGAAAGCCAAGGACCTGCGCATCATCAGAATACCCCGCTTCGAGCGCCTCGTGGAACTGATCCACCACCGCTTCGTGGATTTCAAGTGCCTGGTGGACGGCGGCATCATCGTGCAGCAGTCGCCCTTAAACGCCATCCGGAGCCAGGATGACTTCAAGCCGGCGGTGGCCACCCACAAGGGCCAGGAATACCGCTGCGTGCGCCAGCCCGGCCCCGCCGAATACGAAGACCTCCTGTTCGGCTGGTGGGTGGAGCAGGGCATCACCTCCAACTCGGTGATTTTTGTCAAGGATGGCTGCACCGTGGGCATCGGCACCGGCGAACAGGACCGGGTGGGGGTGGCGGAGATCGCGGTCTTCAAGGCCTACACCAAGTACGCCGACGCCCTGTGCTTCCAGCGGTTCGGCATGCCCTACAAGGACCTGGAACTGGAAATCCTCCAGGCCAAGCGGGACTCCTCGGACCAGACCGATATCGACGTGGCCACCCAGGAAGCCAAGGGCGGCCTCATCGGCTCGGCCATGATCTCGGACGCCTTCTTCCCCTTCAGGGACGGGGTAGACGTGGGCATCCGCCAGGGCGCCACCGCGGTGGCCCACGCCGGCGGCTCGGTCCGAGACTACGAAGTCATCGAAGCCTGCAACGAAGCCGACCCGCCCGTAGCCATGGTGTTCACGGGACAGAGGTGCTTTAAGCATTAAGAGCGGGTTTTGGGTTCTGGGTTCTGGGAAAAAATTCATGGAGGGGCGGTGAGTGCACCGCCCCTGTATTTTGGGCCAAAAATATTGAAAAAATGTAGGGTGCTCCCTGCGCACCACGTAAAAAGACGGGCACTTCCCACTCACCAATCATAAGCCTTGGCTGAAAGCTGCTTTTATCGCCACCAGGCCGCGTAAAGTAAAGCCAGGGTGAGGGTCAGACCGGTGAAGAAGTGGGTCTGGATGGTGAGCGCCTGGGCGGGCACAAACTCCTGGTCCGTGGGCGGGGTGCGGAAGACCAGGCGCACCGCCCTTATGGCCAGAGGCAGCGGTAAGAGGGCCGCCACGATGAGATCGGGCAGATGGAGAATTTCCATGAGGACGAACAGGCTGACAAAGGGGGCCAACATCAGGGCGGCATAGACCCAGCGGGAAACCTTGAGGCCCAGGCGGGCCACCAGGTGATGCTTGTCCGCGGCCAGGTCCGCCTCCATATCGGGAAATTCGTTGATCCAGATGATGGCAGTGATAAGAAAGGCCAGGGGCAGGCTGACGGCGGCGCCCACCAGACTGAATTTCCCCGTCTGGACGTAGTAGGCCCCCCAGGTCAGGACCGGCCCGAAGGCCAGGAAGATCATGAACTCCCCCAGGCCGAGGCTCATGATCTGTACCGGCGAGGCGGAATAAAACAGGGCCGCGCCCAGACCCAGCAGGCCGATGACGGCCACCCAGGGACGCCCCAGGAAAATCAGGAAAAGGCCGCACCCCACCCCCAGGGCCAACATCAGGTAGGCCAGGTTCCTGACCTGCGCCGGGCTCATGCGCCCGTCCTGGATCACCCGGCTGCCGCCGCTGAACGGGGTGAAATTGCGGTTCAGGGGATCGCTGCCGAAGGAGTCATAGTAATCGTTGATCAGGTTGGCTCCCACCTGGAGGGCCGCTACTCCCAGGGCCGTGAGCCCGAAAAAGAGGAAATTCCAGGTGTGGTCGATTAAATAGGCCAGGGCTGTGGCCACGACCACCGGAAAGAGGG
>Ga0351866_10112_pt1 | contig 30038 bp, 22 predicted proteins | sample TotcelFGM3001L11_FD_206783 | JGI IMG/M metagenome (GOLD analysis project Ga0351866, IMG submission 206783) | Enriched cells from coal bed in the Powder River Basin, Montana, United States - Total cells FGM rep2 HSBNCT.FGM.300.1.L11 ...
GACGAACAAGGATATCGAAAATCCGGACAATGCAAAGAGGTTCGGTGGAGATATATTCTACGTCTTGGAAAGCGAGGTCATGATTGGTGAAGTCAATGCCTATGGATATGTCCTGTTCAATAAGAAACGGGAAGGATCAGAGACAAATTCGTTCTACAACAGACTGATCGATATCGAATCAGCACTCAATGGAAAAGAGTTCAAAAACCCGATTGGAGAATTCAAGCGGACAGCAGGCAATTTTGAAAGATACTTGGAGTGCATTGTGGAGGGAAAAATGATCCACCTTCGCAGGAGAATAAATGCCATATCGCAGGCTTCAAACCGATTTGGCAAGACAATTCTTCTTTCAGCGACCAAACGAAGATGGGACGAAGTGCTTTCACTCTATCGCGAAAGGGATGAAGTCGAGAAGAAGTTTGATGATCTGAAGAATGAGCTTGAGGCTATGCCTCTGAGAGTACATAAGATTGAAACGCTTCAGGGATTGCTATTCATTTTCTTCGTATCGTTGATCATGAGAGCGATATTGCTTAGAAAGGCCAGGGAGTCGGAGCTGCTTGATAAGAAATCCATCGAAGAGATTCTCTTGGAACTGGCAAAGCTCAGGGCAGTTAAAGTCGGCGGCAAATGGAGGTTAACGGAGATCTCAAAAAAACAGAGAACGATCCTGGAGAAGATGAAGATTGGAATTCCCATCGAGGCTAACCTGGTTATTAAAAGGGCCGGAGTTTAGGATCGAGGTATCAGCCTAATTAAGTTTCCATCTCTTTCCTCACAGGAGGTCATTAAAACCTTAAGGAAAGCGGGATTTTCCGTCTCGTCCTTCTCCGAGTATTCTTCCGGCCATGACCATGCAGGCCAGGGTGGCACCGTCATTCTCCATGAATATCAGCTCCCGCCCGTAGTGCGGACAATGCGGAGAGTGCTGGAGCCACTGTGCACGGCCTCGCCTCCTTTGCGAAGACGTCCCGAGATCGGCCAAGGAGGGCTAGATGGCCGCGAGGGTGGAGTGGGACTTTCAATAAAAAATTTTAGATATATCTAATAAAAAAAATAGCTGCAGCTTTGAAAAACTAGTATGTATTTTGCATAAACTGCAGCAGCATATCGATTATTCTTTTACTCGCCAATAGCCCGGATCAACCAGTTGACCTTTTGGGTCTCATTTGTTTTCGCATTCTTGAATTCGGCAGGAATCAGCTGACCGTTTACGATAAAGTAAGAATTTCCAGTTGCATTATTCAATTCCATTCCGAGGCCCATCGAAGCTCTGTCATAGAAGACTACAAAAAAGTCTCCAATCACCGGCAAAGCTGGTACGTCAAATTTATGAGCTACAGGTCCAGTAGCGGATGCATAGTAAATATTCTGAATATCGTTGAATCTGTAAAGCAAATCTCCGTTACTGTCCCTAATTTCAACAAGGAACATTCTATCGGCAGGGAATTGCTTCGTAGTATTATTGAATCCGCTCCATCCCAGTATCTGCACCCCTTTAAGCTTCCACTCGAGCTTGGGCGCGTTGAACTTTACAACTTCTCCTATTCCCACGCCAGCCAATCCGAACTCACTTACCGCCGAGAACAATGTATAGTTCATATCAGAAAAATTCATCCCGCTATCCTGCTTTAGAACAGTTAGGGCCACTTTGGGGCCGGTTGTGGATGCGGATGCTGCGGCACTTACTTGCTTAACAGTTTTCTCAATTGTATCCTGAGCGCTGAAACTCATTGGTTGGGCAGCCTTTTCTGGAACGCTTTGAGCAATGGTATTGAAACAGAGAGTCGTGCAGCAGATTAGAACAATTAATAAGATAGTCTCCCTCAATTAATCACCTTCAAAATTAAGTCTATCCTATCTTACATTTATAGGTATACTGAGGATGGATACGATATTAATACTCTTATATAGCTCACGAATGCTTTACGAAAACGCAATAGATCGCGTTTTATCCTATCGCATCGCACTCATCTAATGTATATCCGTCACGGGCAGCATTTCTACCGATGGTACAGGAAGACCAATGTATGCTAATCTCTGGATGGGAGGAGATGGAACAACTGTAACTCCACCTTGATTGTTGCTTTTCGCTTGATTGAAACCTGCCCTGCAGGAACAGTTGAAGATCTCGTCTGCACCCAGATGCCTGCGATCACTTTCAATCATGTCGAAATATCCGCCGGAACAGCAAGGCAGCCAGGAATCATCAGGAGGATTTAAAATGATTGATTCGTCCACTTTTAGTTTAAGAGTAGTGTTTAGATCCCCTACATAATCCTGGTAGATTTGACTCTCTGTTTCAGGCCGTCCAAATCGTTCTGTTGTGAAATATTTCTTTTTAACCACACCTAAACTTGCATGATCGCCGGTGGTCTCCAGATTCAATATATATGTGCTGGACTTGTTAGAAAAACGTTCTTCATATACTCGCGAAGGAGTTAGATTAACTAGGATTACCGTCTTATTTGTATAAGCTTTGAAGAGGCTCTCTTTATTGAGTTTCCACGAATTGAGGGAATTAGTGATTATATCTCCATTATTCTCATACACCTCTTTGGTTCTGATCCCCGGGCCGAGATACCGTATCTGCTTTAAATTTGCATAATAGGTAGGCCATTGCTCCTGAATTTCTATGTCACCGGTCGATAAATCGATCTTGGTCTCGTTAGGTGTCTCTATCTCAATATCTACAAGTTTGGTCTTGACTGAAACCGGACCTTCAAGTGTTTTAAGAAGTGTCATCTCTTTATAATATAAGGAACCAGATAGCGAGTAGGATGATTCTGCCGAGTTAATGCCACCAAAATTTTGAGTTCGGATATATTTAGAAAAATTCCCTGTGCCCGTGGTTGAGCCATTTAAACTAAATGTAAGTTCTTGAGTAGAACGGTGAATCTCCCATTTGGCAGAATTTGTCGTAGCTTTAATATCATACCCGATGCGTCCTTCAGAGGGCAAGGCAAAGCTAAATAATAGTACTATTATCAAAATTTTCGCCGTGCATGCCCTCGTTTTCCACCCACCTATCCTCAAATCTAGCACAAATTCTTTTGGAAGTACGCTTCTTGCTTAAAAGTCATTGTTGCAGGTAGGATATAATAATTATGGTAAAAGATTTGGCTCTTCACTGTTTCACCTGGCTAACCTCAAGTTATCATGAAATGGGATCCGGATCAGGGTTCCAGAAATCGACACGCAGGATAACTAACCACTTGGCCCGAATGGCTAGGTTGACATTCCAGAGGTTGTGCATCTCCTGCTACACCCACACGAAATAGCGAGGAAACCCAGCACATCATCGCCAGTTATTGTGGCAACGATCAGATCTTTATGGACATCTGCTCCGCAAACTCCATCTCTTCGTCTTTTCATATACGTCTCTGCCTGATATGGGCAGATGATCTTTTCCTGTGATGGGATAATTTCCCATACGCCTTCTACGACGCAGTCCCGTATTTGGGGGGATCTTGGCCGGTTTCAATCACGGGATCAAGCGTCCCATAAACTTGTCAGCTTTCACAGCCCATATCCGGGTTTAACGTGACCGGATAACAATATGTGGTTTTCCATCCGTTACGTGTGAGCTCCTGCCTGGGCTCATGGGCGTTTTAATAGTGCAGATCAAAGGGATTTGGACAACCAAACTCAACGATTTCTGAGTTCCCGCTAACCGGGTGTGCGGCCCGAAGCATACCCCGTCCTTTAGGGCGGAGTGGCCGCACGCCGTTTGATTTTTTTCAAGCAAGTCTTCAAATCTGAATTACCGTTCTTCTCACACCTTTTAGCCATTGTGAATGCTGGTATGCTATAAAATAATTTAGATTTAATTATTCTTCACTAACCTTGAATTCCATGCTAAGTTGATATTGTTCCAAACCCATGAGATTGGGGTTATAATATATATTTGCAGGAATTTTATTCTCATACACATTTTCTATATAGTACCATAGGGCAGGAGTACTCTTTCCGGCATATGCAGAATCGAAAATTCGTGATTGTTGATCAATCAATTCTAGATACTTCTCCAAAGGTTCAGCCCAAGGATCCCAAGATTCTGACGTTTCTGAATCAGTTTTATCCTTGTAGCTTATTTTTACGTTTCCGGGGGGGAGGATCTGGAGAGGAAACCCTGTTGCCTGACCAATCATGTCTAACTCATCAATAGGCGCAAAGCCTATGCCTCTCGTCTTTACTCCAAATGAATAATATTCATCTGATTCCGATTTGACCTGTGTGGCCCATTGTGCTTCCGTCCGTCCCATGACATCGGAATCAATAGTGCCTTGCTTATTTTTCGGGACATTCTGTACATTAATGGTGTATCTTATGCCTTGAGATTGGCTTTCGCTGGATGCAGGATCCGATTCAGGGTTACTGCCAGCGTCGCTGGAAGTCGTAGATTCTGCCGCATCATTGGAACTTTCCAGGTTAGCACTACCTGTTTTGAGAGCATTTGAACTCTCTGATTTTTCCCCTTTTTCGGTTGTATCATCCTCAGTCTCTGTGGTATCAAAGCTAGCTTGTTTAGTGCTTGCCAAGAGAATTTCTGCCAATCCCGTAACAGGCTGGAGAGTAGAACCTGATCCTTTGGAGAAAATTGTGCTTGGACCGAGCTGGGCCTGCTGTTGATATCCTGACTTCTTTGCTTCAACTATTTCCCGGACCTTAAGATCATCATTCCCATAGGCTACATTGAGGCTTCCATCCTTGACTGCGCTTACGGTAGATACCTTTAACGAATCTAAGCCGAGATCACCGCCGGCATCAACGTTTCCACTCCAGCTAAACATTCCCGAATCCGTCTCGGCTCTGGAGAACGTGGTTTCCCCATTTAGAGCAAGGGAATAGGAATACTCTGCCTGTGGTTGTTTGGATGAGCCACCATTGCTATATGTCAGCGAATGGGGCTCAAGGGTACAAAATGATTCAAAGGCCAGGTTTGCACCCTCGAGGGACATGGACATATCGTCATCAGAGTTATAATAACTCATCTGCAGACTTATATAAGCATCAGTGCACATCACGCACGATGTTAATAGCAGAATTCCAATTAATATTGTTCTCATAATAGTCCTAATAATTTATATGCGAGAGGCTCATAGAGGAGCTACACATAGTATCATCAACTGCGATCGTGCTCGTAAAGTCGTAGCCGTAATAGGTTGGCTGATTATTGGACGTAGCGTAATTGAAGTTGACTTCCTGCTGCATAATATCTGGGGTCTGCTCAAATTCCGTTGGTATCTGCTCAAAGGCCACAATTAACTCTTTATCAAGCAATTTAGTGTAATCCACTATTGTTGCAAGCGCGGGGACCATGTCAGATTTGGTATTTTGAGCCCCATTCACTTCAAAGGAATATTCGCCTTCTCCGGGTTTGGCTATACCCATTCCGAATGTCTGGCTTTTTATCTTGGAATTATCCTGTTTGTTACATACTTCGGCAGTTGACGTTCCTTTCATTATTATATATGAGTTTGTCACATCGGTGGCGGTTACCTTGCTTCTGAAGGATGCCCCGCCCCCTAATCCATTATAATTTTGGGCTGTGGACTCGATAGTTTGGCTTATTGTTGCTGCACCTCCGCCAGGCTGAATGACATAGGAGTCAACCTGTCCATGAGATATATAATTCAGATCGGGAGTTGTTACAGAACTCTCTGATATGGTCCTTGATGCTGCTACTTCAGAAAAACTGCTCACCAAAAAAGAATTGGTGGAGGCACTCGTCTCAGTGGCACCGCTAGCCTGAGTGGCTAATGCCAACATACCAATCAGGATAGTCAGAGCCAGTAGTTTCATCGTCGAGCACCTCCGTCACCATTTATCTCTTTTTACCATTTCTGGAGGACAGGATCTGTCTTAAATCCAGTTCCCCAATATGTCGTATCGCCTATACCATAATTGTTCGGTCCGTCGTTTTGGCCGAGCTCAACTATGTTAGCGGGGAATATTGAGGTTCCTGCAACGCCATTGACGCTTGTCAGGATTGGATTGGCGCAGCCTGGATCGCAAGCACCAGCAAAGTTAGCCCACATGGTTATGCCGCCAGAGTATGTCGGGTCTGCCCATCCGCTGCCTACATAATTCTGCTCGATGTCGGCATCTACCTTAACGCCCATATTAGCAGTATTAAACAGGCCAGCACCATACTTATTTGCATCGACACTAGCGGTGGCTGCACCAACATCAGTTACGACAAAGTGATTGCTGGTCTCATATCCATTGTAATCAGCCTTGGGAATATCTGAGAATCCAATAATTGCCCTGCTATCGAAAGAAGCTGTGGTCTTGGCAAATTCGCCACCAACCCAGAGGTTCTGGAATGCAGATGCACTTCCCGAAATCTCAGGATCCTTTGAAATGGTGTCTTTAGCGGATATAGCCATGCTAGCAGAGCCACCCTGAGTCAGCGTTGTGTAGAAGTTGTTTTTATCGGCTGTATAATAGGGGTTGCCCCAGTCATTCGACCGATCGAGTTCCACATCAACTAACTTATTGTCCACTTGTCCCCAAACCTCACCGTATACAACATTGGGCTCCTTAACATATGCTCCGCTTGTGGTCCCTTTAATCTGAGGGAGGACGGTAGTGTAGTCGCCCTGCTCAAAAGCGCTCTTGGTAAGCGTATACTGTAAATCTTCGGTTATATCCCATGCCATGGCTGAGCCGACCAGAGCCAGCAAAGCCACTAATGCTACGAACATTTTCATATCTTCTTGCCTCCTTAATTCTATCTTCCCCAATCTCTTGTCGAGTTATGGCTTTTCAAGAGATTACAAACTAAACTAGTAAGTTTTTCTAGTTAAATGATAAAGAACCGGTCTTAAGACACAATTATTTTGATTTTAGCTTAGATTTTTCTATTCTGATTTGATATATTGTCTACAAATTCATATTAGAGATATGTACTATGCATAAAACAGGCCGTTAGGCAATTATAAAAAAATGTGTTTTGATACAATACTACATATTTAAAAGCAACTTGGATTTGCTGGGATTTGCGAACCACATTTTCTCATAATGGGATATGATCGTTTCTGGCATTTCCCGCGCGAAATCCAACTGTTGCAGCTTATGGATTGTTGCTGCACGAAATCATTTTTGAGAAAACCGCCGTGTATCCGGTGACATATTAATCAACCACTGCTCATATGAAAATTTTTGATTAGAGCCGCTATCTTTGCATTCTCGCGAATGATTTTCAGAGCTGTTTGGAGAAATTAGCTCCTTTTTCATAATAGCTCATGCTGTTGTTGAAGTTATCATGCGCCTGCATGGCATAGACTCGCCTGTTGGTCTCGTAGAACTTGACCATATTCCACAAGTACCCTTCCAAATTGATCAAAGCCAACTGGGTGGTATTCTGGTACTCCTTGAACTTGGCGGGCGGCTTAATCTGGTCCACCATATCCACCGTTTCTGAGGTCAGAATAAACAGGGTCATTGTTGTTGTCATGGCCGCTCTGGCATCGATCTTCTTCTTGACAAATTCATCAAGAATATATGAGGAATAATTGAGATCCTCCTGGTACTGTGTCCTTACCAGTTCCATCAGATTCAGGTATGTTGAGTCGTTTAAATCCCCATTGTTGCCTTGCAGCCAATTAGCACGGCTTTCTCTGGGATTGGACGGACTGAGGGCGAACGCCACTGGTTCGGCATTGGTGCGATTGATGTACTCCTCCACAGAAGGAACATCCCCCGAGGTATCCTGGGCAGCCATCACGGCTAAAGATTCGGCCGCCTCCCGACTTACATCCTCGTCTTCTGCAAAGGCAAGAATCCCGCTGAGCTGTATTAGAGTGAGAGATATTAACAGGATTGAAACTTGTGAAGCATGCCCTTTCATAATCTGATCCACTCCTTAATTGGTGGTTTGGCTTTCTGGCAAATAAAGTATTCTTCGTGTGGCAGTGTATTCTGAGAATTGAAAGAAAAAGTTGCTGAGAATATGGCCAAGATCCGATAGATGTATTCTTGGATCTGCGACATTTGAGGGCCACTATGTTTATCCATCCATTACCTCTTTGAATTCTCGTGAATCGCATACTATTTAACCCTTAGGTATATTTATAGAAAGTGTTTTTTTATTTTGGGCCAGGCATGCAAAATTATGAAATGCATCCTCTTGCCTTTGCCGCCGGAATAAACTAAATATTAAAATATTTCTAAAAATTATCTTGACATGAATTACCCGCATCTGCCGCAGGGTATGCAATTTTGATTGTTCGTTCGTTGCTCATGGGGTAACGTCTTTTATTGCGCTAGACACAGATCTCGCTAGTTCTTGAGGATCCAAATCCATACCCCAGGATATGTCCCATTTGTCCCCGTTATCCATCAAGCTAATCATATTGGAATTAACGTCATCAGCAATTCCCTGGTTGATAGAGAATTCACTGGATAATTCTCCCGGACCATTTGATTCAACCCGCATCTCTAGGATCTGACTGAAGCCGCTTTCTAGTTGCCTTCTCCATTCATCCTGGTTTGAATCTCCGATGGCTGAAGAAAGGTCGCTGGTTCCTAGGGGTACTTGCAGGATCGCTTTGAGATCCTGGCTAATTTCACCCATCATAGGAATACCAACCGATGTTTGATCTGGGTTTGGCACTATCATGCCATCCGGAAGAATGAATTGACCTAAACTCTTATCCGAAAAAGTTCCTGAGCTTAGTGCCAGACGAGGGTTAAACTGAAGGATCTTTTTACTCTGGTCCTCAGAGCAAGCTGCCCAACCCTGAATTAGCATTGTCAGTATCACAATTATCAAGAGCGGCTGCAGCTTCAAATCCTTGCCTCCGTTACATATATATTATTAATCCTCATATCTATGAGATAAATTGCCATGAATTAGAACTAATTAAGAGAAGTCCTTAATACAGATCGGAGCTATTGATAAGAAATGCCTTTTTCGTATTTTTCGTATGATTCTTGGTATTTCTCAAATCAGAAACTTTTTATAGCGTAATGACGATTATGATATATTAAAAGGCCTCGCGTTGTATCCGTAAGCGCGATCCTGCGAGGGTCTTGCCTTTGGGGCTGGTGCAACTGGATCGAAGAATCTGGATTTTGTTGATGATTGTAGCAATTGCACCTTTGGGGCTGGCTCTGGATCATGAGCAAGAGATTGCGGCTTCTACCGAGGCAGCTCTCCAATTACTGACGAATGGAGACCTGCAACCCGAAGTCCCTGCAAGTTTGCCGTCGTACAGTGACAATAGCTTGGAATCCAAGTCGATCCCCCTTGTTCAGGTCTCGATTGAGCATTCTCCGTCTTCCATGGATAAGCTGTTTAAGAATATCACATATGCGTCATACGATCTCGAAAATCCTGAAGAAGGATCTGGCCCGAAACACTATTCAACTAGAGATGATCAGAACTTGGACCTGGTAAGCCAATACACTGCATATGCCCAGAATGTTCGGATCGCTAGTACTGATACCGGCCGCAAAATCGGGACGAATATGGGTTATCTTTACCGTGCCGCATCTAAAGAAAATGTTTTAGATACGAATCCAAATGAATTGCAACGAGAAGTAAGCTCAAATCTACGTAATATCTATTCTAAAGATGATTCCGAGGATAGAATTCGGATCGCTGATGGGGGTGCCGCCGTCGGAGATCCTATCAATAGTTATTATTATGAGAAAGAACCCAATCAAGAGATGACTTTACATTTTTCGAATGCGAATAAGGATATAAATTCGAACTTCAATTATATTTATAAAAATGGCAATGTTGCGCCACAAAATGAAAACACGGGCATTGTAACCGAAACCACTGCGCCTGGTCCCGTCCCATCCAGGAATGCTCAATTTTCGGGGCCAACTACAGACATTATACCCAATCTAAAATACCTCTACGAGACATCGAGCATTGAAACCGCTCAAGCACAGGTCACCGGTTTATCAGACATAGAAACTGGTACCAATTCTAACATTAATCGGCTGATCCGGGATAATGCTGATGAAATGATACTTCCTGATTTAATCGCCGCAGGCCAGAGAAACCATCTGGATGGAAAGGCCCGCTCCCTTAAGAACTACGCCATAGTCGTCGGCATCAATAACTACACCGATCGCAGCAGTCTGCACACCAGCGTTAACGACGCCGAGACCATGGCCCACCTCCTGGAATCCTACGGCTATGATGTCGTGAGGCTCACAGATAATTCAGACGAGAAGCCCACCAAGAGCAACATCCTGGAGAAAGCCTTGGGCGAAATGGGGTACAAGAAAGATGTGGGCAAGGTCGTCATTTACTTCTCCGGTCATGGCGAAAAGAAGGGCGATAAAACATACCTGATACCTCAAGACAGCAATGGACAAGTCACCAGTTACATCAGCGCTGAGGAGCTGCAAAAAAGCATAAAGGGCTTAAAAAGCGTCGCCCTGGTGGTAGATGCCTGCAATAGCGGCGGACTGGAGAATGTTGTGGAAAACGGCCAGATGATATTAGTCTCGTCCAAAGAAGACCAGCCCAGCAACGAAGTATGGTTTGGATCTCTGAGCCTCTTTACCTATAATCTGTGTGAAGCCATGCGCGAAGAAGGGATATCGAGCAGCTCAGTAGCCCTGCAGAGGTGTTTTTATAAGGCCCGAGAGGCAACAGAAAGATGGACAAACTGGAGACTATTAGCTCAAACTCCTCAGATGAAGGATAAATCCCTGGGATATTTCTCCTTGAATTGATCTATTCTCTTTTGGTTCGTCCGGACCTTTGGTACAGTATATTTGGGGACATAAATCGTTCCACAAATGATATTTATGTTGTACTGCTTAGTAGAGATTAGGGTAGATCTAAAGGATTGCACTTGCCTCCAAAACATTTGCCTCCGCGTGGATCTATCTTCCCCAATTTCAATAACCTTCCTCCCCAACGATGTATCTTTCCCAATACAGGGGCGAAAAGTCACAGGGACTATTGACCATGTGGCCGCTCCTGCCCTCCATTTTATAAAAGATCGATTTATTTCAATTCGCGATGACGAAAAACGGAGTTTATCGATATTTTAATTGACCTGAAACGTGTTTTAAAAAATTTTTTGTGCAAGAAGGGTGGCATCTTATGCCGGTCGGATTTGCCAATTTAGTCCGTCTGGTATTTCAGAACCTCTTTATAGATCGTCTCTTCCAGCGCCTCAATCTTCTTGAGTTTATTATCAATTTTGCTGAATTTAATTATTTTTTTAACCGCGATCCCCAGAAGGATGATGCACATAAAAGCCAACAGTGCGATTGCAGCTATCTCAATATTGGATATGCCCCCTTTTTGGTGGGTGAACACCAAATAAAAATACCCACTCATCGCTGAGCAGAGAAGTGCCGGCAAAAAGGATCCCACAATCGACACCTTTAATCTTCTCTTCTGCTGGTCAATACGCTCCACAATGTCATACGCATTGTCCGTTAATGTCACGTTCGCCATTTTCTCACTCGTCTATGTACTCGTCTGATACAAAGAGCTCGTCATTGATGGTCCTAAACCAATCGTATCTTGATTTGCCCAGGGGCGTGAGCTCGTAGGTAATGACCTCTCGTGCCCCCCAATCCAACCTCTTTTCCTCAACGTATCCGGCCTCTTTCAGCATATTGATGTATTTTTCTGCAGATGTTGTTTTCAGATTAGCACACTGGATTATATGGGTTTTTAAAGCACGCCCTTTTAACTGGTTCTTGGATATGCACTCAAGCAGCTTGAGTACAATCTTGATTGCAGGCCTATACTTTGCGCTACCCATATTATACTCCCTTGTTTCAACTCTTAAAAGGTTTCCATACCATTAGTACTTCACTTTTTAGACATACGATTATAAAAAATGAACGGCTTCAAGAGCCGTCAGATGTCAATGATAAAGCTTCCAGATACCAGCCGAATCGCCGTTTCCGAGGGTGCGCTTGACGCCATTGTAATAGTGCATCACCTGTCGAGTGTCATCGCTGAACTGAGATTTGCCGTAAAGGTCTCCCAGACCTAAGGTGTGGCCCAATTCGTGCAATGCTACCGATTGAACATCGATGCCGCCATTCAGGCCGTCCGTTCTCCAGGTATATCCGGTGTTGAATACGATATCAGATTCCAGTGCAGTATTGTAGCCGTCGACTTTGTTGTAGTTAAACCATGTCCTGGAGTAAGCTAGAGCGCTGCTGCTTACTGGCTTCCAGGCCACTACATTATTTCTATCGTATTTATCAGCACTGACTGTTGTGCTTGCCGTCACCAGGTTGCTATCTGCAAAGATATTTTGATTCGTGGCAGCATCCCAGGTATTGGCCGCGGTCGCGACGGCGTTTTGCACTGCACTGGTGCTCAGTCTCTCTCCTGTTAGGTAAGCGTCATTCTTCAGCACAAGTTTGAGCTGAGGGTCCTTCGTATTCCACCTCCATCCGGCCAAGAGATAGGCATCAGCATCTCCTCCGCCTGGGGTATTTACCGGGGCGGTAAGCTGGTTAGACGATTCACTGCCTATCGGATTCTTCTTGCTGTTGGCGGTGTAAAGGCCGAAAGTTCCAAGGTCGCCTTTGGGCTGGGCGTATATGCCCCCTATGGACATGGCCATGTCTCCTGAAGATAGTGTCTGAAGATTATCATCGTTAAGTGTAGGCAATCCCAGAATGGATGCGCTGCCGCCTATCACTGCACTTTCTGCGGCAATGGCCGACAGATCTGCTTGCAAGTCGCCTTCTCCTGAAAAGCCTCCCGACACAACGATCTCATTATCCGGAGATGATGATATTGATTCGATGTTACCTGCTTTTCCACTCAGCGCGGAATTCTGGCCGGAATAAACGCCTTCAGATGCAGCCAGGACCTGGGAGGTGGATAATGCACCATTAGCCACTTCTACCAATTGGCCCGAAGTACTGGTGCTGGTAGTTGCCTGTATAGAAGCCATGAGATCGCCACTACCGGCTAGATTCTGACTCTGACCGACACTGCTCGGGGATGCCGCGATCGATGCCGAAGTGGCAAACGATCCGGAGCTGTCAATTGTATTGCTTGTGCTGTATTTATCGCTGCTAACTGACTGATCAATTCGATTGCTTCCCGAGCCTTTAGCCTCTCGATTTTGGAAAATATTGCCTTTATCCAGCAGGGTTTCCTCCTGGAGCATGGCAGAACTGTCCAGATCATAAGTTGTAGATGATGATACGGATTCTGCACCATTGCCGGCACTAAAACCAACCGAGATGCCCAAAGCTGGTGTCACTACGCCACATAAAATCATAGCTAACGCTAAGGCTGTATATTTTTTTTCCAAGTACAAACCCCCTATAAAATCCCTGTAACGCCCAAGTACTAACAATATCTAAGTGCGTTTGATCATTAGCTTCTAGACAGGGATCAACGATTTCGTTGAATGTCGAACTACTTGAACCTTTCGCTTAATCACGGTTCCACAGCTTTCATCATTTTCTCGCCAGATAGTTGGAGATAAATTCCGTGTTAGTAGCCGTGTATATGGAATTATCAAATAAATGTATTAAATATAAATAGACTCGTTAGTTAACGAAGAAATTTGCGCTTCGCTAAGAATATGATCTATGTTTCTGTGATTCTTACTGTATCTGCTGCAATCAGTCTGAAGAGGCTTTTTAGCGGCGCAAACGGCAGATTTAAGAGCATAAAATGGGTGAATGCAAACATGCCGAAGCGAAACGATTTCAGCAAAGTGATGATCATCGGATCCGGCCCTATCGTTATCGGGCAGGCCTGCGAATTCGACTATTCCGGAACTCAAGCCTGCAAGGCACTGCGCGGGCTGGGATACAAAATTGTTCTGGTCAACTCTAATCCCGCTACCATAATGACTGACCCGGCCATGGCCGATATCACCTATATCGAGCCGCTGAATTTAGAGAGAATGGCGCAGATCATTGAAAAGGAGAGGCCAGATGCTATTTTGCCAAATCTTGGCGGCCAATCTGCCCTTAATTTAAGCTGTGAGCTTGCCCGGGCGGGAATCCTAGAAAAATTCGGGGTGAAAGTAATCGGCGTGGAAATTGATGCCATCGAGCGGGGAGAGGACCGCATTGCCTTCAAAGAGACAATGAACAGCCTGGGCATCGAGGTGCCTAAAAGCACAGCCGTTTACAGCGTCGAGGATGCTGTGGCTGCGGCCACAGAACTGGGCTATCCGGTTGTGGTGCGTCCGGCCTATACCATGGGCGGTACCGGCGGTGGCCTGGTTTATAATGTGGAAGAGCTTCGTGTCGTCGCAAGCCGGGGAATTGCTGCCAGCCTCATCGGCCAGATTCTAATTGAAGAGTCGGTGCTCGGCTGGGAGGAGCTGGAGCTGGAAGTTGTTCGCGACGCGAAGAATCAGATGATCACAGTATGCTTTATTGAGAACGTAGACGCCATGGGTATTCATACCGGCGACTCTTACTGTACCGCGCCTATGCTGACGATTTCGCCGGATCTGCAGAAAAAGCTGCAGGACTATTCCTACAGGATTGTGGAAGCAATCCGGGTCATTGGTGGAACCAATATCCAGTTTGCCCACGATCCGAATACGGGAAGGATCGTTGTCATTGAAATTAACCCCCGTACCTCTCGCTCTTCAGCTCTCGCTTCCAAGGCGACCGGTTTTCCCATCGCTCTCATCTCTGCAAGGCTTGCCTGCGGCGTGACGCTTGACGAAATACCTTATTGGCGTGATGGAAGCCTGGAGAGATACACGCCCTCTGGAGATTACGTCGTAGTGAAATTTCCGCGCTTTGCATTTGAGAAATTCAGAGGCGTCCGGGACTTGCTGGGCACGCAGATGAAGGCTGTGGGCGAGGTCATGAGCATCGGCAAAACCTACAAAGAGGCACTGCAAAAGGCCATCCGGTCCCTGGAAAATGGACGGTATGGGCTGGGATATGCCCGGGACTTCAATCAAAGGTCACTCTCCGAGCTCATGGATATGCTCAAGGACGCAACATCCGAGCGCCAATTCATCATGTATGAGGCCCTGAGAAAAGGCGCCAGCGTCGAGATGCTGCATGAATTAACCTATATCAAGTCATGGTTTATCGAGCAAATGAAAGAGCTGGTGGATCTGGAGGAAAAGATCCTCAAGTATAAAGGGCGCAGGCTCCCGGACGACCTTCTCCTTTTGGCCAAGAGAGACGGCTTTGCCGATAAGTACCTGGCAAAACTGCTCTCTATTCCGGAAGCGGAGATCAGGCTGCAGCGCTGCAGCCAGGGCATTGTAGAGGTATGGGAGCCGGTCCCCGTCAGCGGGGCTCTCAATCAGGCCTACTATTATTCAACATATAATGGATCAATTCCCAAGCCGGATAAAAGGGAAGGCAGTGGCAGGGGTCGGCATAAGGTCATGGTGCTGGGCGGCGGGCCTAACCGCATCGGCCAGGGGATTGAATTCGACTACTGCTGTGTTCATGCCGCCTTTGCCCTCCGTGATCTGGGATACGAGACCATCATGGTCAACTGCAACCCTGAAACGGTCTCGACCGACTATGATACCTCCGACAAGCTCTATTTTGAGCCTCTGACGGTGGAAGATGTCCTCAGCATCTACGAAGCAGAGCAGCCGGATGGGGTGATCGTTCAGTTCGGAGGCCAGACGCCTCTCAATATTGCCCGGGAGCTTGCCGACGCCGGTGTAAAGATTCTGGGGACATCGGTGGACGCCATTGACCTGGCCGAGGATCGCGACCGTTTCCGCAAGATGATGGAGCAGATGAAAATTCCCATGCCGGAATCGGGCATGGCCAGCAGCCTGGAGGAGGCCAGGGAGGTTGCGAGACGGATAGGCTACCCGCTCATGGTGCGGCCTTCATATGTTTTGGGCGGCCGGGGCATGGAGGTGATCCACGATGTTGAGATGCTGGAGCGTTATGTTCTGGCAGCAGTGGATGTCACACCGGAGCGGCCCATCCTCATCGACCGGTTCCTTGACAATGCCCTGGAGATGGAAGCCGATGCCCTTTCTGATGGCGGGGAGGCATTTGTTCCGGCCGTTATGGAGCATATCGAACTGGCGGGCATTCATTCCGGGGATTCTGCCTGCGTAATTCCGCCGGTAAGCATTCCGCCCGGGCATATGGAAACCATCAAAGAGTATACGCAGAGGATTGCCAAAGGGCTGCATGTTGTGGGCCTCATGAATATGCAGTATGCTCTTGCTGATGATACGGTTTATGTGCTGGAGGCCAATCCCAGGGCATCGCGTACCGTCCCCCTGGTCTCGAAGGTGTGCAACATCTCCATGGCCAGCATAGCCACAGAGCTGATGATGGGCAAAAAGCTGCCGGATATGGGCATCTCAGAGAAGAAGATCCCGCACTTTGGGGTTAAGGAGTCCGTGTTTCCCTTTAATATGTTCCCGGAGGTCGATCCAGTATTGGGCCCGGAGATGCGGTCAACCGGCGAGGTTTTGGGCCTGGCCGACTCTTTCGGAATGGCATTTTACAAGGCAGAGGAAGCAGCCAAGCAGACCCTTCCCGAGAAGGGGACCGTACTGATAACCGTCGCCGAGAAAGATCGGCCGGGAGCACTAAGCGTAGCCCGGGAGCTGTCTCAACTGGGCTTTGCCATCAAGGCCACAAAAGGGACGCATGAGTTCCTGACAGCCAACGGAGTAAAAGCGGATCTGATCCAGAAGCTTCAGGAAGGCCGGCCTAATATAGACGATGCCATAAAGAACGAGCAGATTCAGCTCGTCATCAACACGCCCCTCGGCAGAGCCAGCCAGTATGACGACTCCTATATCCGCAAGGCGGCCATCAAGTACAAAATACCGTATATTACCACTATCGCGGCTGCTTGTGCTGCTGCCAAAGGGATTGCTGCCTTTGCAAAGGGCAGATCTGGGGTAAAATCGCTTCAGGAGTATCACGCGGATATAATGTAAGATAGAATTGGGGAGGATGCGGTAATGCCAAAAAAAACAGCGGAACTGATGCGTCCTCTTCCTTACCTTTCCTCCGCGAGGGATAACAAATAGCAAAATTCAAATATTAGTTCTCGCTAATAATAGCGTTGAACTTAATTAATAATGATAATAGATTAAATGTGGCCGGATTTTAGACATCTCACGGATTTTCTTTTGTTTTTTGGCCTTCTAGCGTCAGCATTTTTAGCATACACAAAGTTCGTAATAGAGAGAGGAATCTTCCCGCCGGCTCAATTCAGCATTGATTGTAATGTTCTTGGTTCACAGAAAGAACGGTTCATCTTAGAAATTCTCTTACATGTGAAAAATTTGGGCAGTTCGGTCCTTGTGGTAAATAACTTATGCCTTGAATTGAGGTATCTTGAAAAGAGAGATGAACCTGGATTTATAAGCTTAAGAGATCCCAATAAAATGCATTTGCTCGGCAGACTCAATTTTCCCCATTGTTTGAAGGAAGATCTGTGTGCCACCGGTGTCCTAGATGCTAAAAATTGCAATGCCGACAAAGAAGCATGTGACCATAGCTTCTGTGTTCTGCGTCATCGCACTTTTGTTAAACCTGGTGTCGATCAAGTATATACATTCGGGACGTCTGTTCCCGATTCAGTTTCTTATGTTCGGATATATGCAACTTTTGAGTATCCTAAAGAATATTCGAGGCTACAGAGATACTCTCTGGCCATCAGTCGTCGGCTGGGGTTGATCAATTATGCACTTAAAAATATTGTGGTTCCGCATACCTGCGAAAGGATATTCAAAGTCGAACTTGCCCCCCAATTCATCAAATTAAAAGAGACCCCGCCAATCTCCTAAAAGTCAAAGAGCGACTTCTGCTTCTGCTCTTTGAGCGCCTCACAAAAGCTGAAGAGATTGCTCTGCCCCTTTCCCGGGCAAAGCCGGTCCTTGGTGACCCCAAAGCTCTCGAAGATTCTAAGCACGGGCGGCAAGATCTGCTTCTCTACGTAGTACTCTGTGTCCAGAGGCATGTTCTTCTCCAAAACAAAGGCGGGGTCCTCCGCCCGGTTCACGAACAGCTCTTTGTTCTTTTTGCCCCTCTTTCCCTGGACGATGACAAAGGGCACCCTGTCGCCCACGCCCGGCACGCTGCCTCCCCGTTCTCTGATCTTCTCCACCAGTTGAATATGTGGCTGCTTGTTCTTGTAAGAGCCGGAGCTCTTGGTGTAGCGGCGGGTCAGAGTGAGATCCTCCAGGAGGGATGGGTCCAAAGAGAGATCCAGATTCTGCAGCCGGAGCACAACGGAGCGTACGTGCTCTACCGCCTCATCCACCTTGCCCTCTTTTAGCACCAGCTCCAGGCAGGTCTTGAGCGTCTTCGAGGTCAGACCGCACCAGTCCCGCCGCACCGTCTCCATGCCTCTCACCTTGATTCTATCCTTCCAGCCGTCGCCCCTCGGTTCGAAGACCCAGAGTGCGTAGCGTTTCTTGGCCAAAAAGATGCCGCGCCGGGCGAAGGCCTCGAAGACCAGCTCCATGGGCTCGGGGAGAGAGGAGGTAACAGTTTCTGCAATCTTTCTGCCTATCAGCTCAGCATCTTCGAGCGAGATTGCCCCCGCCCCAGGCCCGGCGGGCCGCAGACGCACAAAGACGCTGTCTGTGTCTCCATAGACCACGGAAAGGTCAAAGCATTTCTCTGCCGCCTTTCCGAAAGGCAGGGCATCCTTGAAGACCACCTCTCCGTCTATCACGTAGGCTGAGCCGATCTCATCAATGATCTTCTTGGTGCGCAAAATGTTCTCCCTGCCAAATGAGGTCACTGCATTGGCCAGTGCCAGGCTGTAGAGCCGGGCGCGGGCGTATCCCGAGTAGCCGTAAAAGCTGTTGAGCAGGATCTTCATGGCGTTTTGCTTGGCATCCAAAAAGCGGCGCTCGTTCTCGCCGGCCTTCTTCATCAGATTTTTGGTCGCTGTCCTCTCATCGAGCAGCTCCCGCAAGACGGCTGGCATGATGCCCGGTGAGACCTGGGGAGAGACGAACCTGCCGCCCGAGGGGGCAGTTATGATGTCTTCCCCCCCCGTCTTTGCCACACTGTCTACAGCCGTTATACCCTGTGTCAATACGGTCGTGTAGCAGAGGTTATGGGCCATCATAATGGTCGGATAAAGGGATTTGTAGTCCAGGATGACCACATCCTCCACCAGCCCCTTCTCCGGCACCAGGACGGCACCTCCTTTCAGGCCCTCGTTCTCTACATGGCGCTCATCCGAGATGTCTGAATCGGGCTTGGGCGGCACTACCCGTCCCCTTTCCCGGAAGCGGCGTAGGAGCAGGTTCTCAACCATCCCCGACTGTCCGCCGTTCACGATGTCCTGCAGCAATGATCCGCTGGCCCGGGAGAGTGCGATATACTTGTCCATGAGCCGCAGGTCGAGGAGCATGTGCATAGCCAGTACGGCATCTCTTCGGGAGTAGCTGATGAAGCGACGCAGACCTTCGCCGCTCTCCGCCCAGAGGGCTTCGATCTCTTTGGGGTCCACATCGTACTTCTCCATTTTGAGAAGTTCGGCGGCCGCGTTTCTGAGGGTGTACTGCTTGAGGCTGTAGGAGGAGCGGATGATGGGCAGCAGGTCCACCACCACCCGACCGGTAATGGAGACATCGGTTCTGCTTACGATCTTCCTTATGTACCAGGAGCTGCCGTCCCGGCCCACTCGCGCCTCCACGTGATTTTGCCTGGCTCTTTCCTGCAGATAGGGAAAATCGAACTCATTGGAGTTGTAGCCAGCCAGGATATCTGGATTGTAATCCCGAATGATTGATGCAAACTGGGCTAAGAGATCGTACTCATCCTGGCAGGCTCTCGTGTCAGAGCGAGGGCAGTCGATATTCTTTCCCACCAGCACCAGATCCTTTTGGCCCTGATACGCCGGCTCAAAGGCCATGCTGATCAAAATGACTGGCGACTTTTCCGCCTTGGGCATCTCCCCCTGATCGGGCAGGCACTCGATATCAAAGCTCATAATGCGCAGTGGAGCATTGGTCTCATGCTGGACCGGATGCAGTGCCTCAACGTGAATCGGTGGTAGGGCCGAGGCGAAAGAGGCGCCTCCCGTTGCGGCGCCGCCTGTGGTCCATTCCGGAATGGGGGCCTCCACCCATCCCATGCCACCCAGGGATCGGTCGATGAGAAACCTGTTCTTGAAGAGAATGTCCGTCTCGTAGACGGCCTTGATACCGGCCACCTCTTTTGCCCTTTCCCTGAGACTTCTCACCTCTTTGGGGTCGTGAGTGGTGATCTTAAGCATCTTCTGGGGGATGGTCTGAAAGCCGATGGGCAAAAAGCGCTCCACCTCTTCTACATCCAGTCCCAGCGCCCGAAGATCCTCCAGGGCGCTTCTTGATAGGTTTTCCTCCACGCTCGCATAAAAGTAGGGGCGAAAGCCTGCTACCCGACAGGTAACGCTCCAACCATGCGGGGTCGTGCCGAAGAGCTGGACCAGTGGATTTCTATCAGAGTCATAGGTGTAGTTGGCGTCCAGGATCTGGAAGATCATTGTTTATAAATGGAAATTTTGGCTTAAATAGCTAATTGTGCCAGGAGCATTACAGCTAAATATGTACATGAAAAACAATATTGTTGGATAGTTGCCTGGAGAAACGATGACAAGAAAGACCGGTTTTTATAATATCGCAAATTTGCACATTCTGGCTATAATCCTCATCCTTCTCACATCACAGTCCTTTACAGCTTTGTCCTTTGCAGCGGCTGATAATTCGGCCCTCATGAAGTTGATCTCTCAGAATGAGGATCCACGAATGGGCGTGAAGGACCTTGCGTTCTTTTTGGCCACACACGATTTTGATGCCGTCCCTAAAAAAGACCACGTCGAAGTCAATATCGATGGTAGCATCTACAAGTTGGTGCCCAATGGTCAATTATCCGGGCTGGCCAATGTAACCGTAGCGTCTCTATAAATAAACCAGTTTAAGTAATAAGTATTGCAAGTACTAACCAATTGATAGGGAGATTAAAATTATGCAAGCCTTGGTAAAATTCATTATCGGATTTCTTCTGATAGCGTTTTTGGTTACTGGTTCCTTAGCAACTGAAGAGCAGACTTCGAAGCAAATTCTAATTCTTGCCTCCTACAATCCCGGCTTGAGATGGACCGATTCCATTGGCAGCGAGATAGAAAATCAATTGGCCATATTCTACCCCACTGCAGAGTTCTCTTTTGAGTATATGGATACCAAGAAGCAGGCACCCACAAAGACCCGCCTGGCCGAATTGCTGGAATTATATCAAAATAAGTACAAGAATCACCATTTCGACGTGATAATCAGTTCGGATGACGATGCCTTCCAGTTCTTGCATAGCTACAGAGATGAATTGTTTTCCGGCAGCCCGGTGGTCTTTTGCGGAGTAAACTTCTTCGAAGACAAGATGCTGGCCGGTAAGAAGGGCTTCACGGGCGTGGTGGAGGCGTTTGATCTCCCCGGCACCCTTTCTCTGATGCAAAGCCTGCATCCGAAAACAACGCAAATCGTTATAGTAAACGACCGGACCGCCACCGGCAAGGCCAACCGGGAGGTCGTGAACCAGACTCTTCCCAATTTTAGCAAAAATATTAGCTTAGATATCTGGGATAATATGACTGTAGAGGAGCTGCAACGGAATGCGTCTGCTCTGTCGGAGGGCAGTTTGCTTCTCCTCTTAAATTACAATCGCGACAGTGCTGGAAGAGTTCTGACTCACGAGGAGAGCGCATGGCTCCTTCGAAGTTCGAGCTCTGTTCCGGTTTATGGTACTCGGGACGTTTATATGGGCTTTGGTGTGCTTGGCGGTGTGATTACGAGCGGTCCGGTCCAGGGCAGCCTGACCGCGGATCTTGCTCTTCGTATTTTGCGGGGCGAATCTGTGGACCGAATCCCTGTTGTAAAAACGCTCCCCGAATCTTATATGTTCGATATGATTGAACTGCGACGTTTCAATATCAGTCTCTCAGATATTCCGCCGGGGAGCGTCATCGTTAATCAGCCATTCCACCCTCGTGCCAATTTCGCTGGTGAGAACCTGAGCGGCTTGGATTTGTCCGGGACAAACTTGAATAATTCTGAGCTGCAAGGATCTAACCTATGCGGGACGAACCTGAGCCGGTCCTTTTTGGTACAAGCCCTCATCACCAACGCCAAGCTTATCGGAGCTAATCTCAGTGGCGCATTCATGCCAGCCGCTGATCTTCACGGCTCCGATCTCTCCCATGCCGATCTCAGAGGTGCCTACTTGCCCATTAACTATTTGATATACTCAAATCTGACTGGAGCGGATCTATCTGGTTCCTATATGGATCAGGCCATGGTGGATAATTCAACTCTAGTTGGTGCTAAGCTGAATGGCGCCAGCTTGTGGGCTGTGAAAATTAACTATGCAAATCTTACCGGAGCAAGCTTCATAAGAACACTCATGGAGCGTTCTAACTTCCAGAATTCCCAATTGTTTGGTGCTAATCTGACCGGAGCAAGCCTGGTTGGGGCTAACCTGATTGATGCGGATCTATCCGATGCGGATCTTTTTAAAGCCAACCTGGAAGAGGCCAGGGCGTCTGGCGCAAGATTCGTAGGTGCAAACCTTAGCTCTGCCAATCTTATGGCCACTAACCTCAGCGACTCCAATCTGACGGGTGCAAATCTCATCAATTCCTACATGAGGCGGGTCATGCTGAAGGATGCGACCCTGAATGGTGCCAATCTGTCTGGGGCAGACATGGTTGGGGCTAACCTGATTGATGCGGATCTGTCGGATGCAGATCTTAATGGTGCAGATATTTCGGAGAGCCGCTGTCACGGCGCAAAGTTCGTCGGCTCTCGGTTAATCAATTCTCGCATTGGGTTTGCTAACCTGACTGATACAAACCTCAGCATGGCGAACCTCTCTGGATCGTATCTTGCTTCTTCGGGTTTGGAAGGCTCCGATCTCTCCAAAGCGAATCTCTCCGGTGCAAATCTCAAAAATTCCTATATGCACAAAACCAAACTTATTGGAGCCGATCTATCCGGCGCTAGTTTACCCGGAGCGCATCTGGAAGATTCCGATCTATCGAACTCTAATCTTGAAAACGCCGATCTTACCGGCGCATTGCTTAGCGGGTGCAATCTGACTGGTGCCAATCTGAATGGAGCCAGGCTCCTGGGTGCGGATCTTAGCCTTGCAGTCCTGGAAGATGCATATATGATCCGGACCAACATGATTGGTGCCAGAATGAGCTGGGTAGATCTGAGCGGCAGCAGTCTCACAAATTGCCAGTTCACCAGATCTGAGCTCTTTGGAGCCAATCTGAGCAATTCCGATCTGACCGGTTCGGACTTCACTCGAGCCTATTTGGTGAGAGCGAATCTATCTGGTTGCACTCTGGTAGATGTCAACTTGGATTACGCCGACCTTACCGGCGCAAATCTGAGAAATGCCCGTATGAGCGGAGTCAGACTAGCGAACGTATTTCTCAATGATGCCGATCTATCGGGCACGGACCTCACGGGATCTTACCTTTATGGCATGACCCTGAAGGAAACTTTTTGGGGCGAGGCGAGCTTGAGATCGTCTCGCATAATTTTGTTGAACTTTTTGGATGCAGATTTCAGTGGCGCCGACTTAAGGAATGTCCGTTTTGCCCAGACCTATATGAACAACACCAACTTTTCCGGTGCGGATCTGAGTGGTGCCGTCTTTGAGACCTCGGCCTTCGAGAACGCGGATTTTACGGGTGCGAATTTGCAGGGAATCAGGTACGATTCCATAGCGCTTGGGTTTTTCGCCGTATCCAAACTCGACGGGGCCAAGATGAGCGCTGATCTGCAAAGGGATCTCGAAAAATTGCAGTCAGGGAAAATGACCTGACCAGCATTTTTTTGATAATAACCTTTATCATTTTCTTAGGGAAATCAATTATACACAGGTGTGGAGTTAAATGGAGCTGGTCTGATTGAAATGCGTGTCGATTGTAATTCTTTGTGCTCTTTTCCTGGTTGGCCTGGCTGTAGCAGGCAGCGCAGCAGCCGTTAATGAATCGGGAAAATCCGAGCTGGATCTAAATGTGACTTTGCTTGATTTTGGCCCGGTTGGGGACCATGGCTGGACGTATGAGGCCCATGCGGGCGCATCCAAAATGGCCCAGAAGCTATCTTTTGTTAACCTCTCCGAGAGAGAGAACGCTGCGGGTCCTGATGCACCCCAAATTTTGAGGGAATACGCCAATAATGGAGCTAAGCTGATATTCTGTCACAGCTATAACTTCATAGATGCCATCAAAGAAGTCGCTCCCGAATATCCGGATGTTATTTTCATGTGGGGCGGCGGGACGGAAAAGCTGGCTCCCAATGCCGGAGTTTATTACGGGAGGATTTATGAAGCTTCGTATCTTGCCGGAATAGTGGCGGGCAATATGACCAAGACGGAAAAGATTGCGTTTGTTGCCGCCCTTCCCACATCCCAGGTAATTATCGGCATCAATGCCTTTGCCAAGGGAGTCGCATCTTCCAATCCTCGCGCTAAGGTGTACGTAGAGTGGATCGGGGACTGGTACGATCCAGGAAAAGAGAGGGCAGTGGCATTATCACTTATCAGCAAAGGATGTGATATCATAACCCATTGGTCTGATTCCGATGCGACGGGTCAAACGGCTGATGAGATGAATATCTACTTCATATCTTTTGGCTCAGATGTCGGCAGGTTCTCCCCTCGTGTATATCTCACGGGCGCTGTTTGGAACTGGGAGCCCATTATGACCGATATTGTAGATTCTGTGCATAACGGAACCTGGGATTCTCGCCCCGAACAGGATTGGTGGTACGGACTGGCAGAAGGTGGAGTAAAGCTGGCACCTTTCGGTAATCTGGTGCCAGGCAATGTCAGATCTCTAGTGGATAAGAAGCAAAAGGAGATTGTGCAGAAAAAACTGGCAATTTTCCCGGATATTCGTGATGAAGAGCTGAAAACGATGTATTATCTCGAACCTAATGTTGTGGGTGAGCTGCCAAAACCATGAGTATCACGCAATTCTTAACTCCTGCCTATGCTTGAGGAGCATTAGGCGTTTTCCTTTTTCTGGATTGATATGACATTGCGAACATACTAAAGCTGCCATCACTTTCTCTTGGCGCTCTGATCTGCTTTGTTCAGGCGAACGCCGCCCGCCTCTTGCAGATGCTTTTCCAGATTCTGAGGCGGGCTTTTGCTGATGGGGATTTTGCAGGAGAAAAAGGCTCCTTCCTTCAGGAGGGCATAACAGAATAAGCCCAGGTCCCTGTCGTAAACCACAGAGTAGCCTTCTTCCGTCTCGTATTGAGCATAGAACTCGTCACCGTAGACTATTGATTTGACTTCCTGCCCCTTCTCTTGAGGGAAGGTCAGCTTCTCACCAAATATCGCGCTCATTAAATTAAGGACGACTTTGCGGAAATTTTCCCTGCTCCCTAAAATATCCTCCGGAAAAATATTTAAGTTTTCCTGCAAGGCCGTAAGGAATATTGGTGCTTATCATCAGCATGCTTTTCGAAACCCTCTTAAGGGCCAAATCCGTCCCCCTTTTATGAAACCAGGCCACAGCCCGGAATACCTCATCTACGGCGCAGGAGCCATAGGCAGCGTAATTGGCGCATTTCTGCATAAAATCGGTCGCAGTGTGACCTACGCCGGCAGAGGCAAGCATTTTCGTGTCTTTTCGGAAAAGGGATTAAGGATCACGGGCATCTGGGGAGAGCACTTTGTCCCGGCAGAAGATGTGCAGATACTTTCCATTCCTGCTTTAAATAAGCAATTTTCCATAATATTGCTCTGCGTAAAATCAAAAGACACAGAGGCTGCGGCGGCGGAGGCGGCACCGCTGCTCAAAGAGGATGGCATCATGGTCTCCATCCAAAACGGCCTGAACAACTGGGAGGCCATCGCCCGTCAGGTGGGAGAAGATCGCACCGTGGGAGCGCGCGTCATCTTTGGAGCTGAGATTCCTGAGCCGGGCTGCGCCAGGGTCACCGTCAACGCCGATGATGTTCTGCTCGGCGAGCCCTTTCTGCCTGTGAACCGCCAGCTCTTAGTGGCATTACGGGAGGATCTCTCCCTCTCCGGCATTCCCTGTCGAATTGTGAGCAAGGATGACATCTGGGCGGCCATCTGGGGAAAGGTGCTCTACAACTGTTCCTTAAACCCACTGGGTGCATTGCTTGAGGTGACTTACGGAAAACTGGGGGAAAATGCGGAGACGAGAGGCATCATCAAGGTCATAATTGAGGAGATCTTTCATGTGATGAGGGCCAAAGGGGTAAAGGTTCCTTATCAGGATGCAGATGAGTACTATCATTATCTAATGGAGAGGCAGCTTCCTCCAACGGTTGATCACCGTGCCAGCATGCTGCAGGACATTCTTTTGGGACGGCAAACGGAGATCGATGCCTTGAACGGGGCCATCTCCCTGTATGCCCGTGATTATGGTATCTCTGCGCCCTACAATGACCTTCTCACCGCACTGATAAAGTTCAAGGAGAAGAAGAAAGCTTTTTCACCCATCCCTGACCATTACTAATAGGAGTGTGGAATTATTGGCCGGGAGTGAGAAGATGCAAGAGTTGACCGACATACTGAAAACCATAACCGAGGAGATGCAAAAGGCTTTATCCGCCAGGACTGCCGTGGGAGATCCGGTTACTGTGGAGGGCAAGACCATCATCCCCCTGATGAGCGTGGGCATGGGCTTTGGTGCAGGTTCCGGTTCAGGAAAAGAGGATGTTTCGGGCGGAAGCGGTGGTGGAGGGGGACTGGGCATGAAGCCCGTTGCTGTGATAATAATCGATCAACATGGCGTAAGAGTGGAGCGACTCAAGGAAGCCCAACACACTTTAATAGAGCACATGGCAGACGCCGTGCCAAAGCTCCTGGAGGGCCTGGCCCGCAAGAAAGAGACGCATGTGCAGATTAAGGGCGATGATGAGAGTTCCTGAAAATGCACAAATGGGACCCGGCCGATTACCAGAAGAGTTCCTCCGCCCAGTACAATTGGGCCATGGCTCTAATTGCCGGGCTGAAGCTTGACGGCGATGAACGGATACTGGATATTGGGTGCGGAGACGGCAGGATCACTGCCCACCTGGCCGGCCTGGTGCCCAATGGCAGCGTCCTGGGAATAGATCTCTCCCCGGAAATGATCCACTTTGCAGCCGGCAAGTATGGAGATCATCCCAGTCTATCCTTTCAGGTAGGCGATGCCTCCGACCTGAAATTTGCCGGGGAATTTGATCTGGTGGTGTCATTTGCCTGCCTGCACTGGGTAAAGGATCATTTGTCCGTCCTGAAATCCGTCCGGAAAAGCCTCGTGCCTGGCGGCCACTTTCTCATGCAGTGCGGGGGGAGGGGAAACGCTGCCCGGATCCTGGATCTTACCGGCGATCTTGTCGCCAGCCCGTCGTGGAAGGAGTACTTCTCAGGCTTTTCCTTTCCCTACCACTTCTATGGTCCGGAAGAGTACGGGGTCTGGCTGGCAGAGGCGGGCCTGCGGCCCCTAAGGGCGGAGCTGGTTTCTAAGGACATGGTCCATCAGGGTCAAGAGGGCCTGGAGGGCATCATCAGGAATACCTGGCTGCCCTACACGGAAAGGCTGCCTGCCCATCTGCGGGACAAGTTCGTAAAGGAGATCGCGGGGAGGTATCTGGAGAGGTATCCTCTGGATGAGAAAGGCAAGACTCATGTGCAGATGATGCGCCTGGAAGTGGAGGCAGAAAAGCTACGCGCAGGCGAGGCCGCATGCCGCTAATTGCCGCAGGCGTCAGGAAGCCATGGTGCTTCTTAGCCTGAAAGCAATATATGTGCGCTTGCCGCAAAAGGCAGGAAAATGTGCCTCATTAATTAATATTTTTTATAATATATGTGATGGTTGTTACTCTCAGCTAAATATTTAAAGATGTAGTTTGCATTATCTCTTATGGATCTGACCACGCTGCTCCTAGTTCTTCTGGCGGTATTCATATTAATAGGATTCTATTTTATTACTATATACAACCGTCTGCAAAGTTTGAGAAACGGTGCTTTAGCTACCCTATCTCAGATCCGTGTGGCTATGAAGAAGCGACTGGATATGGTAGAGCAGCTCGTGGACATGGTGAAAAGCTACGCCCATTTCGAGAAGGAGACGCTGGAGAAGATCACCAGCATGCGGACCAATCTATCTGGCGCAGATCCAAGAGACATTCGCAAGATCAACAGTGAGAGCTTGAGCCTGCTCTCCGACATCAAGGCTGTGGCGGAGAGCTATCCCGCCCTCAAGACCTCTGATACGGTTATCAATACCATGAATGCCATTCGCGAGGTGGAGGATGAGATCTCCCGGCACAGGTACACATACAACAATATCATTCAGGAGCTGAATACCATGATAGACACGCTGCCTTCCAGCTTCGTCGCCTCCTCGGCTCGGTTGCACAAGCAGGATTACCTCAGCTTCGAGGAGGATGAACTGCGCCGGGGAGGCTATCTGACATCCGAGGAGATCGAGCCGCACCGGCCGGATACGGGATGGAAATGAAATCATGAACGAAAGATATCGGATAGCTGCAAAACGGTGATGCAAAAATGGGTGAAGAGCGTCAAGCTGCGGCCTTGATTGGCCTGGTCTTCCTTGTGGCTCTTGTTGGGCTCTTCTTAACCGGAGGCATTCCCGGAATGGGGGGATCGTTTGCTCCAGGCATCAGTCTGGGAGATGTCTATGTGGACAGCTACAGGGCCGATATTTATTTGAACGGGACCCTGGAGGAGCAGTTCGTCTATGACATCGGTGCCTCAGGAAAATATAAAATGCTCTATCGTTCCTGGAAAATGCCACTATCCGAGCAAAGTCTGAATTCTCCTTATGTATCCTTGCTAAAGATTTCGCCGCCACAGGGCAGCGTGCCTTATATGAAAGACCAGGCCGGCAAGGTGACGCCCCTCTCGGCTCAGGCGAAAGATTACACAGGGATTATCGCAAATCTGGCAGAGACTAACGAAGCTGGATGCCTGCAGCCGCAGATGTTTTCCGCGGGAAAGTACCGCATCGATTATCTTTTCCGCATTCATCCCTTCCTGGAATGCGATCAGGAATTTTGCCATTGGAATTTGAGGCTGGCAGACGATCACCTCCCTTACCGGCAGGTTTCCGTCTACATCCATGATCCCGATAATCTGCTGGTCCAGCTCTTCCCCCATCCGAAGATGGACTATAGCCGGGAGGGTGATACCTGGGTCATCACCGGCAGCAGCCCTAAGGATAAAATGATCGAACTGGAGATGCTTTTGCGGCCCCAGGCCTCTCGCTATATCGATGGTTTCCCCAGGCAGGTGACGGACGTAAAAGGGAAGACCCTTTCGGCTCAAGGATCGGACTATAACCTGCTCCTGCCCCTGCAGGCATTGATCCTTTTCTTTCCCTTTGCACTCTTGGCCGTATACTACCGATTCGGGCGAGAGAAGCGCTATATTGTTCCCAAGACGTTGAGCTATGTTCCCACCAAAAGAAAGCCTTGGCTGGTAAACCTGGTCTTTAAGGGAGATGCATTTGACTTCGACAAGGATGGTTTCTATGCCACTCTTCTGGATCTGCACCGGCGCAATATTGTAGAGATAGACTCAGTGACCGGCACAAGAGTGAAGTTATTGTTGCCTGAGGAAATAGGCGAGGACGACTACGAGCAGAGTGTTCTGAATTTCTTGAAGAGCAACTCCATCAAGGGAGTCTTCAATGCTCGAGCCTTTGAGGATAACATAAAAAATCTGCAGAAATCCGGCAACACATCGCGGCTGCATGAGATGCGCAAGGCGATGGATGGCCTCCTTAGATACAGTAATCGGGATGCAGCCTGTGAATTTGTGTCGGGAAGAAGCCTGCGGTGCTTTGGAGGCATTCATTTCCAGCCAAAGTATCTGATCTTCATTCTCTACTTCGCTTTATTCATTTTTTTCTCAATAGGAGGATTTAGCATCCTGTCCAATCCATTGGTTGTGGCTCTCCTTATCCTGCTGGTCCAGTCCTCAGTGGTGGCCTTTGCCCCCTCCGCCCTTTTTGGCCGGTGGAAGCAGGACTACTATAAAGAGAAGATGGAGTGGGATGCCTTCCGGGATTTTTTGTCCGACTTCGTCATGAT
>Ga0351866_10099_pt2 | contig 28872 bp, 20 predicted proteins | sample TotcelFGM3001L11_FD_206783 | JGI IMG/M metagenome (GOLD analysis project Ga0351866, IMG submission 206783) | Enriched cells from coal bed in the Powder River Basin, Montana, United States - Total cells FGM rep2 HSBNCT.FGM.300.1.L11 ...
ACCGCCTATGCCTCGGTCGAAACCGCCGTGTCCGCGCTCCGCGCCGGCGCCGCGGGGGGGGGTGAATGTGATGACGCGCCCGGAGTATCCGATCATCATGAGCAAGGGGCACTTTCTTTCGCACCACGGAGAATGCCACGCCTTCGACGAATCCGCCGCCGGTTATGCGCGCGGGGAAGGTGCGGGCGTGTTCCTGATCAAGTCGTATGACAAGGCGGTCGCGGATGGGGATTCGATTCATGCAGTGATCCGGGGAACCGGCGTAAATCAGGACGGACATACGGATGGCATTTCGCTTCCGAACAGCGAGGCGCAGGAGCAGCTGGTGCGCGACGTTTACCGGATTGCGGGGGTTTCGCCCGGCGCGGTCGATTACGTCGAAGCGCATGGCACCGGCACGCAGGCGGGAGATCCGGCGGAGTTGCAGGCGTTGGACGCGAATTTTTCCGAGGGCCGGGACCCCGGCGTGAAACTGAAGGTCGGCTCGGTGAAGACGAATGTCGGGCACCTCGAAGCGGCGGCCGGAGTGGCGGGCATGCTCAAGGCGATCGGCGTGCTCAAGCATCGGCAGGTTCCCAAGAATCTGCATTTCAAGAAACCGAATCCGAAGATCCCGTTCGCCGATTATTGCCTTGAGGTCGCGAAGGATGTGACGCCTCTTCCTGGCGCGGACGAGAAGGAGACGCTGTTTGTGGCGGTGAATTCGTTTGGTTACGGCGGCACGAATGCGCACGTCCTGCTGGAGTCGGCCGCGCCGTCCGAAGAGGGCCGGGGCGCGGCGGCGGACGGACGAAGATGGATGATCCCTCTCTCCGCGCAAAGTGAAAACGCGCTGCGGGATCTCGCCGGAAAGTATGCGTTTCTGCTGGGCCAGGGCCTTCCTGGTTCCATAGCGGATCTCGCTTACACGGCGGCCTTCCGGCGGAGCCATCTCGATTATCGCTGCGCAGCCTTCGCGAAGGACACGGATGAATTGCGCAGCCTGCTGATTGCGGCGTCCACCGGCGAATCCGTTGATGGCGTCGTTTCCGGTGACGGTGCTGTCGATTCCGGAGCGGGCCTTGTGTTTGTATATACCGGCATGGGCCCCCAGTGGTGGGCGATGGGGCAGGAACTCATCCGTGAGGCGCCGCTCGCCGCCGCCACGATCGACGAGATCGATGCGCATTTCACGAAGCTCGCGGGGTGGTCGTTGAAAGAGGCGATGCTGGCGGACGAGGCGAGTTCCCGCATGGAACGGACGGAGCTGGCCCAGACGGCGAATTTCGCGCTTCAGGTGGCGCTCACGCGGCTTTGGGAGTCCTATGGCATCCGCCCCGCCGCCGTGGTGGGGCACAGCGTGGGCGAGGTCGCGGCGGCTTATATCGCGGGTGTCTATTCGTTGGAGGAGGCGATTCTGGTGAGCTACCACCGCAGCCGCCTGCAACAGACGATGGCCGGCCAAGGCGCGATGCTCGCCGTGGGCCTGCCGGAAGTGGAGGCGCTGGAATTGATCAAAGAGCTGCCGGGGATTTCGATCGCCGCGGTCAACAGCTTCAGCGCGGTGACACTTTCCGGAGACACCGGGCAGCTCCAGCAGCTTGCCGCGGAGCTTGAGAAGCGGGAGATTTTCAGCAAGTTTCTGCGCGTCGAGGTGGCGTACCACAGTCCGCAGATGGATCCGTTGCGGGACGAATTGTATGAAGTGCTGGGGGGGCTTTCCCCGAAGCCTGGGCGGATTCCGCTCTACTCGGCGGCGCACGGAGGACGGATTCCCTGCGAGGAATGGAATGTGGATTACTGGTGGAGGAATGTCCGGCAATCCGTGCGATTTGCCGATGCGATGAGTGCTTTGTTTGATGACGGGTATGCTTCGTTCCTCGAAGTGGGGCCGCATCCCGTGCTGGGCAATTCGATCAAGGAATGCGCGGTGCAGCTTGGCCGGAAGGTTTCCTCTTTTGTGTCGCTTCGCCGGAAGGAGCCGGAGCTGCGGCGGGTGCTGCAGACGGTGGGCGAGCTTTATTGCGCGGGGTTCGATCCGGATTGGGCCGCGCTTGCGCCGCGGGAGGGACGGTTCCTGGCGGGACCGCAGTATCCGTGGCAGCGGCAGCGGCACTGGATCGAGTCCGAGAGGTCCGTGATGGAGCGGCTGGGGTTGCCGGGGCCGGTTTATTTGAACCGGACGGTGCAGGGGCCGGTGCCGTGCTGGGAAGTCGAGATCAATCGCAATTACTTCCCCTTCCTCTTCGACCATGGGGTGCAGGACCAGACGGTTTTCGCCGGAATGGGATATGTCGAGGCCGCGCTGGCGCTCTGCCAGCGGGTCCACAACAAATCGGCGGTGATGCTCGAGAACGTGAGTTTCGAGCGGGTGCTGATCGTGGATTACTCGAAACTACAGGTTCTGCTTACGGCGTTCGACCCCGAAACCGGGAGGTTCGGGATTTTCAGCCGCATCGAAGGCGAGGAGAATTCTGTCCAGCGGCACTGCCGGGGCAGGATGCTGCCGCAATCCGGGCCGCGTGCCGTCCGGGTGGATCTCGGACCCTACCGGGCGGAATGCCGCGAGCCGGTGAGCGTCGAAGCGTTCCACGATCGTCTGCGCCGGCGCGAACTTTTCTACGGTCCGGCATTTACGAAGCCGGTGCTCGACGTGCGGGTGGGCGAAGGTTCCTTCCTCGTGAAAATCGACGCGAGTGCCGGATCGGAGGATTGCTCCGCGATTCTGCCTCCCGCGGTATTCGACGCGGCTCTGCGGGCGGTGCTTTATTGTGCGGCGGGAGAGCGCCTCTTCGTCCCGTTTTCCTTCGAGCAATTTCATTATTTTTCGGCGCCGAGCGGAGAGGACTGTTACGCGTGCGGGCGCCTCATCAGCCAGAGCGATTCCTTGATTCTCGCCGATGTGTGGCTGACGGACTCCGAGGGCAATGTCCATGCCCACGCCCGCCGCCTTGCATTGCAGGCGATCGAGATGGCGGCGCGGCAGGAGAAGGATGAGCCATTTTACGAACTCGACTGGCAGCCATCCCCGTTGGAGGCGGGCGCCGGGGTGGAGGGTTCGGGCGTATTGATTCTGACCGATGCCGGGGACCCGGAGAGGGGACTTGCCCGCGAGCTCGCGCAAGCCCTGCCGGGCGCCGCGGTGGAGCGGCCGGAAATGGCGGACGATAGCGGATTCGCGAAGGCGGAGCTGATCCGGGTGCTGGCAGCGCATCCCGGTCGTTCGCGGTTGGTGGTGCTGTGGGGCGCCCGGCCGGGAGAAATCGCGATGGCGCCGTTGAGCGGGAAACTTATCGGGCTATTGCAGGCGATCGGAGAGGAACGGCCGAATGATCCGGTCGACGTCACGATTGTCACCCGCGGAGCGCGCCCGGTCTTTGGCGGAGGGGACTTGACCGGGCTTTCGGCGGCGGCGCTGAGCGCCATCGCGCTGGTCGGGCAGAACGAATTCGAATCCGTAATGTGCCGCGCGATCGATTTCGCGGACGATGCGATTCCTGCGGCGGCAATCCTTTCCGAATTAAACGCGGGGAGTCCCGGCGACATCGCGTATCGGAATGGGCAGCGATTCGTATGCGTCCTGCGTCCGATGAAGAAAAAAGGGGAAACGCCGGTTTCCAGATCCGTCGAGGAGCCGCTCGAGCTGGCGTCCGGATCCAGCGCCCGGATGGATCCGTTGCGGTTCCAATCCGCAGTGCGAATCGTTCCGGGGGCTGGCGAAATCGAATTGAGGGTGCATCGCGTCGCAATCCAGGAGAAGGACCTGCTGAAGCTGCAGGGACACCTCCATCCGGCGGTGCTGGAGAACACGTTTTCGGGCGATGGATTGGGGATGGCGTGCGCCGGCGTGGTTTTGCGCTGTGAATCCGGCGGCCGTTTTGCTCCCGGAGACCGGGTCGTGGCCGTCGCCCCGAGGGCTTTCCGGACATACGCGACCGTGCCGGAGGGATTCGCGGTAAAAATTCCCGCAGAGCTGGATATGGACGCGGCGGCGATTCCGGTGGACTGCCTCACCGCCCACCGCGGGCTCGTCGAAGTCGCCCGCCTCCAGCCTGGCGAGCGGGTCCTCATCCACGAGGCCGCCACCGGGGCGGGGCTTGCCGCGGTGGAGATCGCGCGGGCAATCGGAGCGGAGATTTTCGCGACGGCAGCCTCCGGGGAGCAGCTCGACTTTCTGCGCCAGCGTGGAATCAAAGCGGTATTTTTTGCGGGGAATCTGGATTTTGCGCAGGCGGTGCAGGAGGCGACGAATCAGGAGGGCGTCGATGTGGTAATTGGCGGGCTGCCGGGACAGGCCATGCATGCGAGTCTGAGCCTGTTGCGGACAGGGGGGCGCTACATTGAAACGGGCAAGAGAGACATCGCGGAGGACCGCGACCTGCCGCTGCGAGCGTTCAACCGGAATGTGCTCTTTGCCGCGGTGGACATCGACCGGCTTGCGAAGGAGCGCCCGGACCTGATCGAGAAGGCGTTGCAGGCGATTTTCGAACGCTTTGAGGCGGGGGAATTTCAGCCGGGACCGGTACGAAAATTTCCGGTGGACCGCATCCAGGACGCCTTCGGGCACATGGCCGAAGCCACCCGGACCGGGAGTGTTTTGCTGGATGTTTCCGAGGGTGATCTGCCCGTCATCGAAAAGCCCGCAGATGATCCGATCGTCAAGCCGGACGGCTGCTATATCATCACCGGCGGAACCTCCGGATTCGGTCTGGCTGCGGCGAACTGGATGGCGGCGAATGGCGCGGGACGCATCCTGCTGGCAAGCCGCTCGGGAATGAATGCGCCCGGCATTCAGGATGCCGTGGAATCCATCGCGGCCCACGGGGCGCGGGTCGAGGTTTGCTCGGCGGACGTGACCGATCCCGAGCAGGTTCGGGGGCTGCTTGGACGCGCCTCGGAAGCACCATTTGTTCTCCGGGGGATCGTGCATGGAGCGATGGTGCTCGACGACGCGATGATGCGGGATCTGACAAAGGAGCGCTTCGAGCGGGTGCTGGGTCCCAAGGCGGATGGCGCCCTGCATCTCGCCGAATGCCTGAAGGGGCTGCCGGACCTGGATTTTGTCGTCTTCCATTCCTCCGTTTCCGCGATTATCGGCAACCGCGCGCAGACCAGCTATGTCGCGGCGAACAGCATGCTCGACGCGCTGGCGCACCGGCTGCGGGCGGAGGGAATTCCCGCCACATCGATCAACTGGGGCGCGCTGTCGGAATCCGGCGTCGTCGCTCGCGACGAACATCTCGGCAGCTTGCTGTCCTCGGCGGGCATTACGGGTCTCACGGACGCGCAGGCGTTTGCCGCCATGGAGCGCATTCTCCGCCAGTCCGTCGCGCAGGCCTGTGTTTTTGAGATGGATTGGGGACGCTGGCATGAGGCGCACCCCAAACTCGCGGACGACCCGCGGTTCCAGACCGTGCGTCTGAAAGCCGGCGGGAAAGGGGACGCCGATACGGCGTCAAAGGTCCGGATGGAACTGGCCGACGCGTCGAAGGAGCAACGGCTAGGCGTGCTTCTTGACCGCCTCCAGTCGGTGCTGTCAGGGGTTCTTCGAATGGGCCAGGATTCGATTCCCACCGACCGCAAGCTCAATGAGATCGGCGTCGATTCGCTGATGGTGCTTGAGCTTGGGCTTGGCATTGAGGAGCGGATCGGGGCAAGATTTTCCGCCATGGAGCTTCTCAAGGGCCCCACTCTCCATCAGCTTGCGACCATGGCGCAGAATAAGCTTTGGAAAATCTGAAAAGACCCGCCCCAGGATCCCATCACCCTTTAAACAGCTTCGCAACGTGGAAAGAACATTCGCCGGCATTGACAGTCTTGTCTCTTTTACCAATACCTCGGGAATCCAGGGACGCGGTACTCTGGTGCATATCTCCCGGGCGGTTGCGGTCTTCGAGGTTTACAATCCATTTTCGCTCATCCAGTTGAGCGAGGTGCTGCAGGAAATTTCCGTGATGCGCGGCGAACGGGTGATTTACCGCGGTCGCGGAGTCGTCACCAGCATTGTGGCCACGGGGTTGATGGTGATCGCTTCGGTGACGCTCATCGATTCGTGGAGCAACCTCGACCATCTCGAGCCCGGACCCGCGCTCACCGGCGAACTTGAGAAATTCATTCTGGACTGGGAGGATGGCCTTGAGCTTTCGGAGAACTATCAGCTTGCGGTCAACAAGTTCTCAAATTTCCTCGAGGAGAGCAGCCGATGGATCGAGGAGGCGGAGACGGCGATCGTGGGAAATCTTGAGGCGGAGCCGGACAAGGCGGCCGAATTCCGGCGGGCGGTGGAGGGTCCGATGGCCGGCAAGTTGAAGGACCTGCTCGGGTTTTTCGAGCAGGAAGCGTCGCGGATTCCCGATGAGGAGTCGGCTCCTTACAAGGCTTTTGCCCGGCGGGAAATCCATCCTTACATGCTGTGCGCGCCGTTCGCCTGGAGGTCCTTTTACAAGCCCCTTGGGTATGCGGGCGATTACGAGATGGTGAACATGATGCTGAAGGAATCGCCATCCGTGGGAAATACGACCTACGCGCGTATTTTTCACGATCTCACGAGCAGCGTGGCCGCGTGCCTTGCCCATCGCAATCGCATCACGATTCTTGAGCGCTTGCTGGCCGAGGAGGCGGAGCGGGTGACGGTGGAAGAGCAGCGGATTTTTACGGTGCTGACGGTGGCGTGCGGACCTGCGGTTGAGATTCAGCGTTTCATCCGCAATCACGAGGTGGTGAACCACTGCGCGCTTCACTTGATGGATTTCAACGAGGAGACGCTGGATTATGTGAAGACCTGCATCGCCAAGGCGATGGATGAGAGCGGGCGCAAGCCGGAAGTGAAATTCATTCAAAAATCCATTGATGATTTGCTAAAGAACATCCATCTGGAGAGTGAAGGATTCCTGCCGACGTACGACATGATTTACTGCGCGGGGCTTTTTGATTATTTTCCGGACAATGTGTGCCGGAATTTGCTTGGGCTGTATCACCGCTGGATCCGCCCGGGCGGTCTGCTTTGTGCGACGAACGTGCATTCGAACAACCCGGAGCGGTATCTTATGGAGCACCTCCTTGAGTGGTATCTCATTTATCGGGACGAAGCCCATCTGGCCTCGCTCGCCCCGAAGGGCACGGACGGAGAGGTCTTTGCCGATGAAACCGGAGTTAATGTCTTCCTGACCATTCGGAAAGAGGCATGAGCGACCCCGCGTTCATCGAGAGGGAGCAACTCCTGGCCGCTTATCGGGAGGAGGAGGGGCGCCGCCTTTCGCGCGGACTCATTATTGGAAACCTCATCGGCATGTTTGGCATGCCGTCCGGGGTGGTGCTGGATTATTTCCTATATCCCGACAAGCTTCCGCAGTTTTTGACGATCCGGATCGCGGTCGATGTGATTCTCGCGGTCATCGTGGCGGCGCTCTATCTGCGGCGCGATACATTTCGGACCCCGGCGATCAAGGTGCTCGGAATCCTATCGGCGTTCGTTTTCAACTTTGCGTTTTGTTTGATGATTTATCTGACGAATGGCGCGACCTCCCCGTATTGCATGGCGCTGAATCTGATCATCACGGTTTGGGCGGTGCTGCTGCCCTGGACGGTCATTGAGACGGCCGTCATCTCGGCGGGTTCCCTTATTGCCTACATCATCGCCTGCGTGGCCAATCCGACATTTGCCAATCCGGCATCCTATCCGCTGTTCGCTTACAACAGTTCGTTTATCGCCATCACGATTTTTGTCTGTCTGGGAACCACCTTCTTCCTTTCCCGAGCGCGATTCCAGGACTTCCGCCTGCGGCACCAGCTGGATGTGCAGAACCGGGAGCTTCAGGATCTCGACCGTGTGAAGACGCAGTTTTTTTCCAATGTGAGCCATGAGCTGCGCACCCCGCTCACCCTGATCCTCGGTCCGGTCGAGTCGCAGCTAAGCCGCGACGATGGCCTGGACGCCCGGACGCATGAAAGTCTGCTTTTGATTCACCGGAATGCGCTGCGCCTGCTCAAACTGATCAATGATCTGCTGGATCTGACCCGGCTCGATCAAGGGTTGGAGGTCCTTAGAAAAAAGCCGGTGCAGATCGATTCCTTCGTTCGAGGCATTGTGGAATCGATCCGGCATCTGGGACTTTCCAAGCGCCTGAAAATTCGAGTCGAAGGCGGGAGGACCGATCAGGAAATTACCATGGACCCCGCGCGCATGGAAAAGGTGCTGATCAATCTGCTGACGAACGCGATCAAATACACACCTGCCGGAGGCATGATCGCCGTGCGCTGGAATCGGACGGAGGAGGAGGCGACTGTCGAAGTGGAGGATACCGGCGTCGGCATTCCTCCGGAGGATTTGTCCAAAGTCTTCGACCGGTTCCACCAGGTGCGCGGCAACGCGGCCAATCAGAACCAGGGTGTGGGCATCGGACTGGCGCTGGCCAAGGAATTGGTGGGCCAGCACGGCGGCCGGATCGACGTGCAAAGCGAAGTCGGACGGGGAACGCTTTTCCGGATTCATTTGCCTGCCGGTGAAATCGGGGAAAGCTCCGGCGCGGAGGCGGAAAAATCGCGTCCCGAGCCGGCGTCGGAAGAGGAGCCTTTTGAAAAAGCGTTTCGTTCCGCGGACCGAAGCTGGCGGGACAATTCGGAACTCGGTGTTGCGGATCTCCCGGTGGTCGGCGCGGGCGATCATGTGGTTCTCGTGGCCGATGACGAGACCGACATGCGGCGCTATGTCGTTTCGCTGCTCACCGAAACGTATCGGGTGGTGCAGGCCGCGAACGGGAGTGATGTCGCCGGTCTGGTGCGGAAACACCGGCCAGGGCTCGTACTTCTTGATTGGATGATGCCCGGCAAGGACGGTCTCGCTGTTTGCCGGGAGCTGAGGGAGATGCCGGAGAGCCACGATCTGAAAATTCTCATGCTGACGGCAAGAATCGACGAAAAATCAAAGATCGAGGCGCTGCAATCGGGCGCCGACGATTTTCTGACGAAGCCTTTCAGCAGCGTCGAGGTAAAAACGCGGGTCACGAATCTGCTGCGGGCAGGGCAGCTGCAAAAGGAAATGCGCGGGCGGAATACCGAACTTACGGAGACTCTGGAAAAGCTGCGCCGGACGGAGTCGATGCTGATTCAGAGCGAAAAAATGAACGCGATTGGGTCGCTTTCCGCCGGATTGCTGCACGAGATCAATAATCCGCTGAACTACACGCTGACGGCGATCAGTTTTGCCCGGCGGATGCAGAATTCGCTAAGTGAGGACGTCAAGGAGGTGCTGGCTGACGTCGAGGAGGGGATGACGAGAATTCGCGACGTGATAACGCATCTCAAGGATTTTGCGTATCCGGAGAAGCCGGGGGCTGAATCGATCTTTCCCATAGAACAGGCATTTTCCGCCGCCCGCAAACTGACGGCTGATGAACTGGATGGGATTCAGATCGACGTTGATTTTGGCGACAATGTGATCGTGCGCGGGCAAAACACCCAGCTTACGCATGTCTTTATCAATCTGCTAAGCAACGCGGCGAAGGCGATGGCCGGGCGGCCGCCCGGGGCGCGGAGGGCGATCGCTGTAAAGGCGCGTGCGGTCGATGAGATGGCCTTGGTGGAGTTCTCCGACAACGGGCCCGGCATTCCGGAGGACATCATCAATCGGATTTTCGAGCCATTTTTTACAACCCGGGACGTGGGAAAGGGGATGGGAATGGGACTTAGTATCTGTCATACGATTATGGAAACACATCAAGGGAGTATTCGGGTCGGGAATCGCGGCGAAGGCGGCGCCGTATTTACGCTAAGTCTGCCGCTCGCCGCTGGGGCGCTTAAATTATGTTAAACGAAAATTTGGGAAACAGGTGTGGAGTGCTCTACATCGATGATGAAGAAAAGGCGCTGAAGTATTTCAAGATGGCGTTTTCGGATAAGTTTAATATCTTTACCGCGCCGTCGGGCAAGGAGGGGATTGATATTCTTCGCCGGGAGGCGGGCGGCATAGGGATCGTGATTTCGGACCAGAGGATGCCGGAAATGCTCGGCGCGGAAATTCTGGGGATCGTGAGACAGGAGCAGCCGAATATCGTTCGCATTCTGACGACGGCTTATTCCGATCTGGACAGCGCAATTCAGGCGGTGAATCGCGGGCATATCTACCAGTATGTTGTGAAGCCGTGGGATCTTGCCGAATTGGGAATGGTGCTCCAGCGGGCGGCTGATTATTTCCACGTCCTGTCGGAGCGCAACGAGCTCCTTGCGCTCAAAATGTCCACGCTTCAAAGGATCGTCTGCAGCGACCGGGTCAAGTGGTTGCTATTGACGGCCCGGAACCTGGGCGAAACCGGGCGGGCGAAGTTATGCGGCGGGCTCGTTTCTCTCATCGACGCCATGCCTCCATCCATTAATTGGCCCGCGACGCGCGCGGTGAAAAACGCTGCGGGCGATTTCGACGCGGGCGCCCTGATCCGGAATGAATACCTGGCTGGAATCGAGATTCTGGGATTGCTGGCCGAGGATCAGGCGCACGAGAGCGCTTCGGCCTCCTGCCGATGGCTGGATGAGTCCGCGTATTCGGGCCTCCGGGATCTTGACAAGGGAATGGGGCTTATTGCGCACCTGGATGCGTTTCTAAGCGCGATGCACGATGCGCACGAAATTGAAATTGGGCGGGTGGAGGTTTCGCGCTCCGAGGGCGCGGAACCGCCGGTGTTGCGCATCGGCTTCAAACCCGATCCGGAGGCAGGCGGATCGCGGGGCATCCTGCAGGCACTTTTTGCGCTGCTGGTTTCACGGGAGCGGCTTCGAGCTTCCGTGGAATTGCTTAAAATGCTGGTGGCATTTCGCTCGGCGGGATTTGGATGCATCCGGATTCAAACCGGCGAGGAAGGCGGGAACGAAAACGATCTTCCGTTTACACTGGAGGGGCCGCCGATGGCTGCGCCGGAAGATGTGCTTCAAAGCCTCACGGATCGATTTTCCAGCTGGGACATATCGAGGTTGTAATTCACCCGCCGGATCGGCAAAATGGATCTTATGGTTCGAAAAGGAGTATTGATAGTGGACGACGAGGCCATGGCCTTGAAGTACTTCGCGCGCGCTTTTGGTGAACGCTTTCCGGTTTATTCCGCCGGTTCCGCTCCGGAAGCCCTTGCCATGCTCGAGGCGCATGGCTCCGGTATCGGGGTAATCGTGACGGACCACCGGATGCCGGAATCCAGCGGGGTGGAGCTTCTCAAGGTGGTGCGGGATCGTTTCCCGGAAACGGTCCGGGTTTTAACAACGGCGTATTCGGATCTGGGGGTGCTCGTGGAGGCGATCAATACCGGCGCGGTCTATTCCTTTGTTTCCAAGCCATGGGAATTGGATGAACTCGATAAAACCCTGATGAATGCTCTTGAGGAACATGAGCGGCAGCAGGGCGATGCCCGGTTTGTCGGAGAGAGGATCGATGAGTTGAAGGCCAAGCTGCTTGAGGACCGCGCTTACGACATCGGACTTATTTCGGCAAAGATCGGGCATTACGTTCATAATGCCCTGTGTCCGCTGACCTTCCTGATCGACGGGCTGTTGCAGCGGGACAATACGCACGAGAGTTATCCGGTCGAGTTTGTGCAGGACGTCCGCAAGCACGTCTTTGATGTGGCACAGACCCTGAAGGATCTGGAGCAGATCAGCATCGTCCCGCCCGCGTCGGGTTTCAAAGCGGTCGATCTGCCCCGCATGATCAAGCAGGCGCTTGGCGACACGGCTTTCATGAGGCAGCAGAAGCGCCTTCGGATCGAGGATGAAATCGCGTGTGGGCTTCCGGTGATTCACGGGGTCGAAAGCCAGATCGAAAAGCTCTTTCGGTTTATGATCGCCGAGGAGATTGTGTCCCTTCCGGCGGATAGCCGGGTGGTGGTGCGGGTCTTTCCTGCCATTGCCGACGGCGAGGTGCTGGGCGTGAATGTGGAATTCGAGGATTTTGAACCCGTTTCCGACAGCCTGAAACCGGAGACATTGCTGCATCCCTTTAATCTGCGAGGCACGAACCCCAGAGAATTCGGAGTTTTTCTGGTTTCCTGTTACTTTATCGTCAGGCATCATGGCGGCACATTGAACGCGCGTGTGAAGAACGACCGAGGATTGATTTTCTCGTATTTCCTGCCTCTGGAACCGAGATGTGAAGACCTGCCAGCGGGGATTATGGATGCGGTTTCCGCAAGGCACGTGGGCCGCGATCGACGGGGAGGCACATGATGCTGCAGAATTCCCTTCGTAAATTGCTCGTTGTCGATGACGAGCCGCTGGTGCGGCAGACGTTGAGTTTGTGTCTGCAGGACGACTATGAGGTTATGGCCGTGGCTTCCGGGGAAGAGGCGATCGATGCCTCGTTAAAGGAAACCTATCCCGTGGTCATTCTGGATCTTTGCATGGAGGGCATTTCGGGGATCGAGACGTTGAAACGCCTGAAAAAGATTCAGGATTTGCAAAACGTGATTATCCTCACGGCCTACCAAAGCATGGAGAGCGCGATCTCGGCTCTGAATCACGGAGCTTTCAACTATCTTACGAAGCCTTTTGATCGCAGGCATTTGAAGAGCGTAATTTCCCGGGGATTCGAGGCATACGATCAGCACGCACTTCGGAAGCTGGAAATGCATCAGCGGCTGATGAATGTGCACGACAGCTTCTTTTCGTTGCTGTGCCATGAGTTTAATACACCGCTCAACATCATCCTCGGATTCTCGGACCTGCTTGCCCAGGGGGTGCAAAACCAGGAGCACGCGTCGTGGTCGGAGGAAATCCAGCGGGCTGGCGAGCACTTGCATGATGTGTTGATGGAAATCGTCGATTATATCGGCGCGTCACATCTGGCGAATTCCGGTGTCCGGGACGAATTTGTGCCTCGGAAGCTTTTTTCGACACTGCCGCGGAATTTTGAGGATCGGGCGATTTCGCTGGTGATCGAGGAAACGGAAGTTCTGACGCGTCAATTAAGAGGGCCATCCGGTGCAATTTCAATGGTGGCGAGGAAGCTTGTGAGCATGGCATCGCATCAATCGCACGATGTGGTGTTGACGATCGAAATGGAATCCGGCTCCGAAGATGAGTCGATGCTGGTCCTGAAGGTATCCGGAACGGGGATTAGAGGCGATGTGCTTGGGGAGAGAAAGATCGAACATCTGTTCGAGCCGTATCAATTTATGTCGGATTCCGGCGGCTCGCAGCGGGCGAGCCTCGGCCTTGAGCTGGCGACCTGCCGGCGAATCGCGGAATATGCCAACGGTTCCGTTGATTGCTTCTTCTCTCCCTCCGGTAAGCTGGGATTGCTTGCCAAGATTCCGGTATTTGCGATGAGGTGATTCCTGGCCTGGAATCCGAAATTTGGGCGGATGCTTGTCCGCCCCTCTCCAAGTTTTAGGGATCGAGGCGGCGCATGCGGGCGGCATGAAATGTATTGCCGTGGCGACGACGAATCCGCTGGATGCGCTTGGATCCGCCGATGTGGCGGTGGCGAGTCTGGCGGATGTGACGGTCGATCAGATGCGGCATCTCGTTGGATAACCGGGGTTAGCGATGAGGGCGGCGCGGCGGGAGGCGCCGGGCTCGCAGCCGGGACGGCTGCGCTGCCAGGATGTGGTCAGGCCGGGAGGGGGTCCACGTGCCAGATCTCGCTGGCGTATTCCCGGATCGTGCGGTCGCTGGAGAATTTGCCCATGCGCGCGGTATTGAGGATGGCCATTTTCGCCCAGAGGGCCTGGTCGCGGAAGGCGGCGTCCACTTTTTCCTGGCAGTCGCTGTAGGACTGGAAGTCGGGGAGCACCAGGAAGGAATCGTGGTTGATGAGATTGTCGCGCAGACCGCTGAGGACGCCGGCGGGTTCGTTTGGCGTGAAGTAGTTTGATCCGACCCAGTCGATGACGGCGCGGAGTTCCTCGTTGGCGTTGTAGTAATCCTGGGGCCGGTAGCCTTTTTTCCAGAGGGCTTCCACCTCATCGACCGTCATTCCGAAGATAAAGATGTTTTCGTCGCCGACTTCCTCGCGGATCTCGACATTGGCTCCGTCGAGGGTGCCGATGGTGAGGGCTCCGTTGAGGGAGAGTTTCATGTTTCCGGTGCCGGAGGCTTCCTTGCCGGCGGTCGAGATCTGCTCGGAAAGGTCGGCCGCGGGCACGATGCGCTGGGCGAGCGAGACGCGGTAATTTGGCAGAAAAGCGACCTTGAGTTTGCCGTTGATGCGCTCGTCGGAGTTGATCTTGGAGCCGACGGCGTTGATGGCCTTGATGATGAGCTTGGCGAGATCGTAGCCGGGGGCAGCCTTCGCCGCGAAGATGAAGACGCGCGGGGCGATGTCGAGATCGGGGTTTTGCAGCAGGCGGCGGTAGAGCGCGAGGATGTGCAGCAGATTGAGGTGCTGGCGCTTGTATTCGTGCAGCCGCTTGATCTGGACATCGAAGAGGGCGGTGGGATCAACCACGACGCCGCATTCTCTTGCGATGATTTTTGCGAGAGCGACCTTGTTGGCGAGTTTGACCGCCATGAAGTCCTTCTGGAACTGGGGGTCCTCGGCGCAGGGCTCCAGTTTGCGGAGTTCATCGAGATGTCTGATCCAACCGGAGCCGATCTTCGAGGTGATGAGCTCGCTGAGGCCTTCGTTGCAGGCGAGCAGCCAGCGGCGGGGGGTGATGCCGTTGGTTTTGTTGTTGAATTTTCCGGGATAGAGTTCGTCGAATTCCGGGAAGAGATTGCTTTTGAGGAGCTTGGTATGCAGGGCGGCGACGCCGTTTACCGAATGACTGCCGACGACGGAGAGATGGGCCATGCGCACCATTTGCGTGCCGCCTTCCTCGATGAGTGAGAGCGTTTTTTTCTTCTGGGTGTCGCCGGGCCATTTTTTTGCCACTTGATCGAGAAAGCGCTTGTTGATTTCGAAGATGATCTGGAGGTGGCGGGGCAGGACCTTCTGGAAGAGGCCGACGCTCCATTTTTCGAGCGCTTCGGGGAGGAGCGTGTGGTTTGTGTAGGCGAAGGTTTTGGTGACGATGCTCCACGCGGTGTCCCAGTCGATTTCGTAAACGTCCTGGAGCTGGCGCATCAGCTCGACGATGGCCAGGGCGGGGTGGGTGTCGTTGAGCTGGACGGCGGCTTTGTCGGGGAAGGTGGTCCAGTCGCTGTTTTGGTTTAGGAAGCGGCGGATGATGTCCTTGAGCGAGCAGGCGACGAGGAAATACTGCTGGACAAGGCGGAGCTCCTTGCCGCTTTCGGTTTTGTCGTTTGGATACAGGACCTTGGAGACGGTCTCGCTGGCGTTTTTGTGTTTGACGGCTTCGTCGTAGCCGCCGCGGTTGAAGGCTTCGAAATCAAAGTCGTCCGTGGCGCGGGATTCCCAGAGGCGGAGGTAGTTGACGGTGAGGGTGCCGTATCCGGGAATCGGGATGTCCCATGGGACGCCGAGGAGTTTTCGGGCGCCGGTCCAGCGGGGGACGTAGTTGCCGCGATCGTCGAAGACGTTTTCGACGTGGCCGTAGAGTTCGATTTCGGTCGAGTGCTCGGGGCGGATGATTTTCCACGGGGTGCCGAAGCTCATCCAGGCGTCGGGGAGTTCGACCTGGCAGCCATTGTGGAATTCCTGTTTGAAGAGGCCGAACTGGTAGTGGATGCCGTAGCCGATGGCGGGCAGGTCGAGGGTGGCGAGGGAGTCGAGGAAACAGGCTGCGAGCCGCCCGAGGCCGCCGTTGCCGAGCGCCATGTCGTATTCCTCGTCGCGGATGATGTCGGGATCGAGGCCGAGCTCCACGAGGGCGGCTTCCATTTCCTTGAAGACGCCGGCGCTGTGGAGGCTGTTTGAAAACAGGCGGCCCATGAGGAATTCCAGAGAGAAGTAATAGACGCGCTTGGTGTTGGACTGGTGGTAGCGCGTCATCGTCTCGATCATGCGCTCGATGATGATGCTCTGGGCGGCTTTGGCGGTGGAGAGCCACCAGTCGCGGTTGGTGGCGGTTTCCTCGTCGCGGGCGAAGCTGAATTTCAGGTGATTTTCGACGAGGGACTTGAGGCCGGGGACGGATTTATCGAGGGCGGACTGAAAGGGAATAGTCTCGGACATATGGGCGTGTTTTTTGAATGCGCGTTGCGGGAAGTCAACCTGCATTTAGCAATAATTACGCCAGCGGGAGCGCGTGCGGGGATTTAGCCCAGGGGGAGCGGGGTACGCGAGCGGGGTAGAACTCAAGATGGGCGGCTTATTCGCCGCGATTCGGGCGGCTGGCAGATTCGAGGATCGCCATTTTTTCCTTTTCCGAAGCCAGGCGATGGATGACGAACGTATTGTTGCCGCCGTAGCGAGCCCAGGGGCCCTGGGGGATGTCGGCAAACTCCACGAATTTCCAGTCGGTGACATCGGTGTCGGCCATGCCGAGGTAGTCGCGGACGGCTGGGGAGACATCTAGGCCTGCGCCGCGGTTGAGGTTGGGTCTCGGGCGTTCGTCGCCGAAGACGTATTGCCAGTGATCGGTGCGGAACGGGCCGACATCCTCCCATTGGGCATAGCAGATGCGGTTTTTGAAACGGATGGCGATCCAGCGGTCTTTGCAGACGGATTTTCCAGGGCCGGCGTAGGCTTCGGCGAACCAGGGGATCACTTTGGAGGCTTCGGGTTTGTGGCCTTCGCGCATTTTATCGTTGTAGGGCAGGGCGACGTAGAACGGATTCTGGCCGGGTGTGAAAGCGGCGGGGCGGAAGTCGGCGGAGCGTTTTGCGCGATTTGGGGTGTCGGTGCCGCCGTAGTTTTCGGCCCAGCGGGTGTCCCAGGAGCTTTTGTGGTTGGGAACCGGGTTGTTTTCCGTGGGGGTTTCGCCGATCCAGAAGGTGGTGGTGACGATCTGGCGTTTCCACGGATAGCGGTCTTCGCCGCGATCGGGCGGGTTTTCGAGCTGGCCCGGGGCGGCGGAGGAGGCGGAGTCTTTTTCGCTGCCGAGGGCGCTGGCGGGGCGGAGTTTTTTCTTCGAGATGTCTTTCATCTCGAGGTTGCTGGCGTGGAGCGAGTGGCCGGCCAGGATCGACACGAGGGAGGAAAGTCCGATGCCGATCTGGTGGATGAGTTTACGGAATTCCATGATGCGAAACGGGATGCCCCGGGAGTTGGGATTGGGACACTCTCAAGCAGCTCGGCAGGAAAGGCAAATGTGCGTGTTTCGATGCCCTCAAAGCGAGTGGTCAATCCGGGCGGATCATTTCGAAACGGTCGGTGGTGCGGCAGTACCAATGGGGGCTGGCCATGCGGCCGGCGTGGGTGTCTTCGAAGTCGAGTTCCATTTTTTTAGAAGATGGGAGATGGGAGATGGGAGATAGGGGAGAAGAAGACGGGTTGCGGATTTTATTCCCCGGCGAGGCGGCGGAGTTCGGCTTTGTAGTCTTCGGCCGGGAGGTCGGGGGCGTGCCCTTCGCGGAGCCGGGCGAGGGCGGGGGCGATGATTTCGCGGCGGACATCGATGTCGCGGCCGTAGAAATCGTTCCAGAGGAGCCGGGTATTGGTGGTGATGTCGCCGGACATTTCCTCATCGAAAGCGGGCCGGAAGAGGTCGATGCTGTATTGCAGCTCGGTCCGCATTTCCGCTTCGGTGGGATGGCCGGTGCGGTCGATGACGAGGCGGAAGGCATTGCGATCCTTTTCTTCGTAGCGATGGAGCTTGGCAATGAGGATGTCGATGGGGTGGGGAAGAATGAGGGTGGCCTGGCCGCGGGTGACGGAGGTCGCACGCGTATGCCAGCGCGGACTGGTGCGGAAGTTTCCGGCCCAGCAGCATTGGATGTAAAATTCGCCGTCTTCCTTGCGGAGATGGGCTTTTTTGAGAGCTTCTTCGATTTCCATTCGTGCTTCATCGCAGAACAGGTCGATATCCGCGCTGGCGAATGTGGGATCGAGCGTCAGCTGTAAAGGCGACGATCCAAAGAGGACAAGTGTCAACGGACGTGAAAGCTGGGCGAGAAGCTGATCGATGGCGATCCCGGCCGGGGAGTCCCAATGAATATCAGGCGGCCACTGGCCTTGGGCGGTGGATAAATTCATTTCCTACGAGTCTCCATGGGGCACGAACCGAAGCCATGCCCTGCTCGATGAGGCGGTTGGTGACGCCGGGCTGGTCTGCGAGCCAGCGGGCGAGGCGTTTGTCGCGGGCGGTGAGCGGCCGGGTGCGGGCGCGCACGAGGATGCGGGCGGCGATGCGCGCTTTTTGCCAGCAGGGATCCAGGTGTTTGCTCACGATGTCGTGCATCCTACAGCCGTCGCGGAGTGGAGGCAATGGTGCGGGGTGGAGATTGTTGTCATAGGATGCCGGTTTCGAGCGGATCAGGATTTCGATGCTTGCAGGTGGGCGGTGCAGTATTCGTGGCCGTCGGTGGCGACGCGGAAGTCGAGTTCGGGATTCGAAATTTCGGTGCGATTGCAGGTGTGGCAGCGGTGGAGGGTGTCGGTGACGATTTTGGCGGATTGGAATTGCGCCCGGCGGGCGGCCACTTTGCGGGCTTCGGCGGTGTTTTTGAAAAAGATCGGGCCGAAAAAGATGAGGTAATTTACGAAGGTGACGAAGACGGCAGCCCTGCCCGCCCAGTTGCTGCCGACGGCGGCGAAGAGGAAGAGTCCGGCGCTGAAAAGGGCGACCCATTTGATTTTTACGGGGACAACCAGGAACAGCATGATCTGGAGGTCCGGCATGAGCGTGGCGACCGCGAAGAGCAGGGAGGCATTGAGGGCGACGTTGGCGAGGGATTGGCCGAAAAAGAATGCCGTGAGGGTGCAGCCGAGATAGCCGATAAAGTAATAGAGCGTCAGCCGAAAGGCGCCCCACGCGCTTTCGAGCAGATCGCCGAGCCACCAGGTGAACATGAGGTAGAAGATGATCCAGATGAAGCTGAAGGTGGTCGGAATGAAGATCCAGGTCACGAGGCGCCAGACTTCGCCGCGCAGAACGGCTGCGGGATCGAGGACGAGCATGTAGCCATAGGCGGGCTGGAGTTTTATGAGGAGAAAAACGAGGGCGTTGAGCGCAACGACGTAGCGGATGAGGCCGGGGACGGCGAATCGGCCAAGGCGCTTTTCGATAACCTGGAGCACGGACATCCGAATACTGTATGGGAGGATGGAAAAGAGTTAATCTCTTTTTCCAATGAAGCGATCAATGATGGAGCGCCTGAATCACGAATTCACTTTTTGCCACAGGATTCCCGGATCACAAGCTTGGCTTGAAGGGCATGGACCACCGGCTTGGCGGGGAGCTGACCCGCGATGCGTTTTGTCAAAAGGGAAATCACTTCCCGGCCAATCAGTTCGTCGGGCTGGTGCATCGTCGTCAGGGGCACTCTTGCGAATCGGGCATCCTCCTTGTCGTTGTATCCGATGAGGGCCAGTTCCTGCGGAACAGAAATCCCGGCAAGGTCCGCCGCACGAAGAGCGCCGATGGCGGCATCATCCGTCATGCAGACCATGGCCGTCGGACGCTGGCGTTTTGCAAAGATGAGCGAGGCCCCCCAAAAGCCCTGCTGGTAATCGGAAATCTGCAAGATGCGCTTTTCCCATTCCTCGCCCTCTCCGCCCTGGGAGTCATAAGGCGTTGCGCTGGCGATCCACTCTTCTCTCACCGTCAATTTCGCCTTTGCCATCGCATCCCGAAAACCAAGTTCACGGTTTCTAATAAACAACGAGTGAGAAGAATTGATGAGAAGGCCGATCTTTTTGTGGCCAAGGCCGATCAAATGCTCGGTCATGCGGCGGAATGCCCCGTGCGTATCGACGTAAACGCAGTCCGTCTCCACTCCGGGTGTCGGATAAAGGCCGACCAGGGGAATCTCATCCTTGAGCAGTTCCCGGTACATGGGCGCTGCTTCGGGCAGCCCGCGTCCGAACGCGATAATGCCATCCACCATGCGGGACCGGAGTTCCCGGATGCTTTTCGCATCCGCCTCGGAGCTTCCGTCGCTGTAGGCGAAGATGATGGAATATCCTTCCTCGCGGGCCGCCAGATAGAGTGACGTGAGCTTGTCCGCATTGGAAGGATTTGAGGTGGCGGGACCGATGACTCCCAGGGTTTTGCTCTTGCGGTTCTTGAGTCCCTGGGCAATGGCATTGGGCACGTAATTCAACCGCTCCAGTTCACGAAGCACCCGTTCGCGGGTGGAGGCCTTGACCAGCGGTGATCCCGTGAGGACGCGGTGGAGAGTTCCGCGGCTGACATTAAGCTGCTCGACGAGTTGATGCTGGGTGAGCGCCATTATGGAATGATTTGAGTTACAAAATGAAAGTCATAACACTCTGATGGGCACATGCACAAGACATCAGTGACCGCCCAAATTTACGCCACGCATGCCAACCTGGCCGAACCGAAGCGATTGACCGGCTACTCGAATCGGAGGACGTACGTCCAGCGATACGCCCCGGGTTGGATCAGATAACGATCCAGCGTATCGGGACCGCAGCTGGCTGTCCCCACGCCGCGTTGCTGTAGGTCGATGCTAAGAAATGTCTCCGCCCGCGGTGTCAGGTCATAGGTATGCCTGGCAGCGAAGAGATCGTCAGCGCGGAAGTGGCTCGCCGAAAACTCCAGCGGTCCCCTCGCCTCCACCCGCACACCGGCCGACCCATTGCCCAGGCACAGCCAACGCGTGTCCGTGTGGTTGCCATGTTCCTGCGGAAGGATGTAGGGCACGTATTGGTCGCTCACCGAACTGCGGTATCGATCGACCATGGCGGCGCGCTGGCGGTCGACATAGTTCTCGAACGGTCCGCGCCCGAACCATTCGAGCTTCTCAAATCCGGCCGGCAGAACCACGAGCACGCCCAGTCGCGGCAGGTCGGGCAGCGCGGTCGCGACATCGAAGTCATTCTCAACCACGATGGCGCCGTCGCGCCGAATGCGCCAGGTCTGCCGATGCCGAATCGCCCGCGTCGAAGCGGCACAGGACGCCACGTGCTCGCTTTGCCAAAGAACACTTCCGTCCTGTTCGGATCGAACCGTCGCTCCCTTGCCGATGAGCTTGATTCCCTCGAGGCCGGCAGCGAGCCAACGTCCCAAGGGCTTGCATCCCTGACCGCTCCACCCCTTGATGCCGTCGTTGTCCGTCGGGCCGCGCCAGACTTGCAGCCGCGGTCCGGACTCGATCACCGTCTGGCCGCGCCAGGCAATCCGCTCGATCAAGCCACTCCGCTTCGACGCGTGAATCTCCAACGCTCCGTTCGTCATCGTCACGCCGCCGGCCTTTTCCGCCAGCCGCCAGGCCCCGCAATCCTTCGCCGCCGCCTTCGCCGCCGTCCGTCCGGACAGGCGAACCTGGTCCCAGCCCACTTCGTGTCCGGCCCGGCACCATGACGTCGCACGCGCGACACGGTAGCGCAGGTTGAGAAAAGCTTCGCCCGGAGGCAGATCCCGGCGCGCAGGAATCTTCAAGCGGAGCGGCGCAGACTCGCCCGGGGCAATCGCCTTGGCCGACAATGTCCCGCCGCAGATTTTACGGCCGTCCACCTTCAACTCCCAAGTGATCCGCAGCCAGTCCGTGTCCAAAAATTCCTGTGTGTTGCGCAGAGTCAGCCGGCCGCGCGCGGCGTCATAGCGAACGACCTTGATCGGCTGGGCCAGGTGCTTGAATTCATTCAGCGCGGGATGAGCCGTCCGGTCCGGCCAGACCATTCCGTCACAGACAAAATTCAAATCGTTCGGCGTGTCGCCAAAATCGCCGCCATACGCCCAGTATTCACGCCCATCCTTGGTTCGCTGTTTGATTCCATGGTCGATCCATTCCCAGATGAACCCGCCCTGCAGGCCGGGATACTTTTCAAAGGCGTCCCAATAGTCGGCAAGGGACCCATTGCTATTGCCCATGGCGTGGGAGTATTCGCAGAGAATCAACGGCCGCTTGCGATCCGGGTGGTTATCGTCGGTCGCCCATTTTACAATGCGCTCGATCGGCGGATACATCGGGCAAACGACGTCCGTAGCCAGGCAGCCCTCCGCCAGATCATGCGCTCCCGCGGCTTCGTGTCCGTCGGGCCGGTTCCATATCGCCCCCTCGTAGTGCAGCGGTCGGCTGGAATCGGCACTCCGGATCCAGCCGGCCATGGCGTCGTGGTTCGGCCCGTAGCCGCTTTCGTTGCCCAACGACCAGAGAATTATTGAAGCGTGGTTTTTGTCCCGGTCGACCATGCGAATGGCCCGTTCGAGGAACGCGGACGCAAAACGCCGGTCGCGGCAAATGTGGTTGGCGAAAGCGTGGGTTTCGAGATTGGCCTCGTCGACCACGTAGAGCCCCAGTTCATCGCACAGATCCAGCCAGTAAGGATCGTTGGGGTAGTGCGACGTGCGCACGGCATTGAAATTCCACTGCTTCATGGTCACCGCGTCGAGGCGCAGGGTTTCCCGATCGAGGGCCTTGCCCTTGGTGTCGTGATGGTCGTGACGGTTCACGCCCTTGATCAGGACGCGCCGGCCATTGACGAGCAACTGCCGGTCGCGCACCTCCACCGAGCGAAACCCGAAGCGCGTCGCCGTGTGCTCGACCACACGCCCGCGCGGATTCCTCAGCGCCAGCACGACCCTGTACAAGTGCGGCGTTTCGGCGGTCCAGCGGAGTGGCCGCCGAACGGCGTCGTCAAAGACGGCCTGCAGACGAAACCGCGCCGATTTCGGCGCCACCGCCACCCCGGCGCAAAGGGGCTTCGCCCAAACCGGACGCCCGGCCGGATCGAGCAGGGTCGCCTCCACCGTCCATCCCGTCCCGGGTGGATCCGCAAATCCCAGATCGACGCGAACCGATAACCTGCCGTCGCGATGGTTCGATTCCAATCCGCCCACGGCGAAGACATCCGCGAGATGCGTCTTCCCCGTGGAGTACAAATAAACCTCCCGGTGCAGGCCACCCATCCACCACTGGTCCTGGTCTTCCAGAAAGGTGGCGTCGGACCACTTAACGACCACGGCAACCACCAGATTGCCGCGGCCGAATTCGACGAACGACGTAATGTCGAATTCCGAGGGCAGTCGCGTGTCCTTGCTTAAACCGACCGCGCGACCGTTGACATAAACATAGAGGACGCTTTCGGCCCCGCCGAAGTGCAAGACCACCCGCCGACCACGCCAGGCGCAGGGGACATCAACTTCACGCGCGTAGATGCCGGTCGGGTTGTCCTCGGGCACGGACGGCGGCTCGTGCGGAAAGGGCATCTGCACATTGGTGTAGTGCGGCGCGCCATAGCCCTGCAGCGTCCAGTTGCCCGGCACGTCGACCTTTTCCCAGCGCGCGCGCTTCGTCGCTCTGGCCACATCGGCCGCATCCACATCCTCCGGACGCCCGGCCATGCGAAAACTCCAACGACCATCGAGCAGGCGGAACCAGGGCGACTTCTCCCGGTCGAGTGACGCCGCCTGCGACGCCGTGGCGAACGGATAGCACGTGGCACGCATGGGCAGCCGGTTGACGGAAATACATTCCGGCGCGATCCAACTCCGACGGGAGCCAAGAAACAACAGATCGGGCGAGGTGGGCATGCGAAACGAGCATCCTTCCCGCAATATTCACGGACGTCAACACCTCCGACACACCTCCGGCAATCCCCGCCCGCACGGCAGCAGCAGTTCTCATTGTGAAGCCTGAGAAGGTGCAGGTTGAGGGGCGCTGTTGGGCGATGTGCAGGAAATATGACACACGAGCACAATTTCAACAAAAAGGCTGCGAGGCAGCCATAGGATCAGGAGAAAGAGTATCGCCGAAGCTGGGAAGCATCGTTTTCTATGGCTGAAGGATTTCACCCGGTTTCCAGCGGGATTCTGCGGGCACTGGTTCCTGCCCCGCCCGGGGCCGCGCGCATTTCCATCCCGCTATTCCGCCATGCAGTTCCTCCCAAAACCCCTCGGCCTGCTGAATGGAAAGCGGCGCCGCCGGACTCCCCCCCGCCGCGAGGAGTCCGGCAGCGGCATCACCCAGTCGCCCGACAAGATGGGAAAACACTCTGGCGCCGAACTCCGCGGACGCATTCCTCGCATCGGGTGCAAGGGCAAAACGACCGCCGGATTCACCGTCTTCCGCCAGCCGCGCGCGCTCCCAGTTGACCAGGTCCGGCCGGATGTGCTGGAGCAGTGAAATCTCGTATGGGCCGGCGTGATCGGCGGCAAACAAAGGGACCGCCAATTCGACATCCGTCAGGTAGCGGCATCGGAACCGGAATCGGATTCCGAATTGTTCCGCCGCATCCGCCAGGTCCGCGGCGTGCGCGCCGGCGTGGCCGGAAACAAGCAGCGCGGCGCTGAATCCGGCATTGGCCGCCGCCCGCAGCTGATGAACCATGCCATGCAGGAACGCGGACGGACCGACGGACGAAAGATGCGCCTCGACTTCGCCGACGTTGTCATGCAGCCAGCGGGCCGAGGGACCACACTCGTGGATGTGAAACCCGGTCGGGGGCGCGACAATGCCTCCGAAAGCCCGCGCGGCGGCTTCGCAAAGCGCCTCAGCCTTGATGAGGTCCAGCCCCAGCGCAGCGATCTGCCCGTGCGGCTCGCAGAGTCCCATGGGCAGATAAACCACCGGCATTTCCGCCCGCCGCCTCATGAACTCGTGGGGAAGCAGTTCGGCCCAACACACGGGACCGCTATTTGATCCCGGCATAGCGGCGCTCCTGGTAAAAATTGCGAATCCAGCGGTCGCGATGCCTCAGTTCCGACATTACCTCCGACGGCAGCGGCCCGGCATCGAGGGCTTTCACGTTTGTTTCGAGATGGGCCGGGACGTGCATCGAACAAAGAGCGACACTCACACCCGGTATGCTGAGCACAAAGCGGATCGCAAGCTCTGCCAATGACTCCGCGTGTTCGGGAACAAACCGACGCAGCGCCTCCACACGCCGCAGGTAGATCTCACGCGGCAGGCAGTCGAAGTAGCCGTAAATCCAGTCCTCCCGCCGGAAGGCCGTATCCATCCGCAGGAAGCCGGCCAATCCCCCCTCGTCGAGAATGCAGCGGGCGATCACATTCACGCCGGCGGCTTCGCAGCATGGCAGGAGACAATCCATGGCCAGCGGGTCAAAGATGTTGACGATTGTCTGAACCGAGTCGATCAGGCCGGAATTCACGAGCGGCAGGGCCATTTCGTGCCGGTGATCCGGAACCGAGACGCCGATCTGGCGGACAAGCCCGTCGGAGCGTAGCTCCGCCAGCTCCTCCAGCCATGCGTCGTTTTTCCAATGCCCCCAGTATTGATGCAGTTGCAGCAAATCGACGCACCCGACATCCAATGCCGTGAGCGACTTTTCCAGGCTCCTGCGGATGCTGCCGGCGGGGTATGCTTTCTCAACCGCCACGGGGTGTTGCCAGCCTGTGCCCGGCGGCGCATTTGGCGCTGGATCGGCGGGCAAAACTTTCGTGGCGAGAAAGGGACGGGCGCCCCGCCACTGACCCAGGGCTCTCCCGATGGTTTCCTCGGAGGATCCATAGGCGCGGGCAGTGTCAATGAAATCGACGCCGCGAGCGAGCGCCGCCAACACCACATCGACCATTGCATCGGAATCCTGCGCCCCGAAATGACCGCCCAACCCCATTGCTCCAAAACCAAGGCGCAGGACACGTCTGCCGGAGCCTTTGAATACTGAACGGTGAAAACCGGATGCGGGGGTCATGCGCCAAATATCGGGACGAGAGTGTCCAAGACTGGAGAAAGAATAAATATTTGCAATAAAGAATGTGCACGAGCCCATAGTGCCGGGTAGATTCATGACCATGCAAACGACAAAAACGCCGGATTCCAGCGCCGGGCGGAAGTCCTCCGGCAAGTCCTTGTACAACGTGGCCGACTACGGAGCGGAAGGCATTGCCCGCCCGGCGCAGGAGTTGGAATTGAACAATCTGTCTTACAAATGGATCCGCTATCCGCCGGGCACGCGGGCGACGGTTTACCATCCCGAGCCCGGTGCCGCGCTTGATTCCATCGGCATCCAAAAGGCCATCGATGCCGCCCATGCGGCGGGCGGAGGGACGGTCGTCGTGCCCTCCGGCGATTACCTGGTCGCGCCGCTGAAACTCAGGAGCCGCGTCCGCCTGCACCTGGAGTCCGGAGCGCGCCTTTGGGCCAGCCCGGCGCTCGAAGACTATGTCAATTACCGGGGGCTGGCTGATGGGGCGCTCACCTTTCTCGACCCGACGCGCCCAGCCGAGGGCGCCCTCCATGGCTGGCCGGGAAGACCTCCGAAGCCGGGCGACCCGCTCAACCTAATTTTCGCCATGGACGCCGAGGACGTCGCCATCACGGGGGCGGGCGAAATCCACGGCCAGTCGCCGGCATGGATCATCCCGTGGATGAACGAGATGCCGGAAAGCTGGACCAGCCTGAGCACCCGGCGTCCGGGCAATGCCCTCATCCTGTTCAGCAACTGCCGGCACGCCCTAATCGAGGGGGTTCGCATCTTCGATTCGCCGAGCTGGTGCCTGGTCTTTTCCCGCTGCCGGCACGTGCGGGCCACCGGCGTTTTCATCCGCCATTTCGACGCCATGAACGCGGACGGGATCGATCTGGTGGACACCTCCAATGCGGTCATTTCGGACTGCGACATCCACGTCACGGATGACGCGATCTGCCTCAAGACCGATATGGCAGACCCGTCGTCGCCGGGCGTTCGCAATGTCGCCGTGAGCAACTGTGTCATCCGCACCTGGTGCAACGCGGTGAAGATCGGAACGGAGACCTCCGGGACCTTCGAGAACGTCACCTTCAGCAACATCGTCGTCCACAATCCCGATGACGACCTCAAGGGGGCGGAAGCCGGGATCAATGTCTGCTGCTGCGACGGCGGGGTGGTGCGCAATGTTTCATTCAACGGCTTTGTCATGCACAACGCCGAGTGCGCCTTCTACCTGGTGACAACCCCGCGTAAAAAGTTTCAGCAATCCTATCGCGAGCCCGTTGCGGGGCAAATGGAAAGAGTATCGATCAGCGATGTAACCGCGGACGGTGTCCGCTACACCTCTTTCGTCGTTGGCAGCCCCGGACACCCGATCCGCGATGTCAGCATCCGCAATGTCTCCGTGCGCAAGACGCACGAATTCCGTCCCGGCCCGTTCCTACAGACCGTCCCGGCCTGCGCGGAGCAATATCCGACACCGTTCATGTTCGGCAGTCCGACCGGCGGAAGTCGGGATCGTGGGGACGGCCTGTCCGCCAGCGGGCTGTATCTGCGCGACGCCGAGCGGGTGGTGGTTCGGGATTTTCGTCTGGATTGCGCCGAGCCCGATGGACGTCCGACGGTCGCGCACGAGTCCTGTAGCGGGGTGGAGGTGAAATGAATCCGAAGGGTTCGCGGCAAAATATTTCGCATCACCCGTGTCAGAGCGTGTTTTAACGAAGAATGAAGCACGTGCTCATTAAAGGCTTGTCTCATGAATGCCAAAATGCAAAATCCAATGCTTCCATGACGCTGACGCCCTCAAATTTTTCCATCCCGACAGCCGGACGTTCTGAGAACCCGGCACCGATTCGAAGACGCCCGATGCAAGACTTCCCGTACAGGCGCTGCCTAAGCGGCCTGCTGGCATCCGTCCTTTTATTTTTCACGTGCGGATTGGCGGCGGGCCAAACCTCCGGCCCGCCGGCCTCTCCGGAGCAGGAGCAGCTTTCGGGCCCTGCGGCGCGCAGCCAGCGCGGCCAGGAGGAAGTCGGCCGGCGCTTTTCGGCGGGCTGGGGCGAGAGGCTGAAGGAAGGCGGCGCCACGGCGCTGGTGCAGATCGCACTTTCCATTTTTGGAGCGATGTTTGTCTTCGAGCGGGTCTTCAACCTGCGCCGCAACAAGATCATTCCGCGCGGGCTGGGCGGGGAAGCCCGGAAGCTCTGGGCGGCCGGAGACTTTGCCAGCCTGGAGAGGTTTGACACATCCCATCCCTGCACGCTCGCACGCGCGATTGCGTGGGTGGCAAGACACCGCCGCGCCTCGTATGCGGACGTTTCGGTCGGGGTGGGGGACATCATCTCCCAGGAGATCGAAGTCAGCCACCAGCGCGCCTATCCCCTCGGAGTCGTCGCCACGCTTCAGCCACTGCTTGGCCTCTTGGGGATGATTCTGGGAATGATCAGCACATTCGAGGTCGTCGCGCTGGCGGGGGCGCTCGGAAATCCCGCCCAACTGGCCGGCGGCATTTCCGAAGCCCTTGTCACCACGGGACTTGGTCTCGCCATCGCCATCCCCTTCCTGGCGCTCTTCCATTATTTCAAGAGCCGCACCAACATGTACAGCTCATTGCTGGAGAGGGAAATGACGGGTCTGCTCAGCGATTGGTTCCTGTCCAGGGAGGCCTGATGAAGGTCAGAAACAAACACGCGGATCAGGATTTCGAGATTCCGCTCATTCCGATGATCGATTGCCTGTTCGTGCTGCTCGTGTTTTTTCTCGTTTCAACGACCCTGAAAAAAACCGAAAAGGAACTGCCGGTCGACCTGCCGCAATCCGGTGCCGCAGTGGACGCCGAACAGATGGAGGATGTGCTCGTCATCGGGGTCGATGCCGATGGCCAGAAGTTCTTCGGATCGGAGGCCGTCACCACCGAGCTCCTGCATCAGCGCCTTGCCGCCGCGGCCTTGGCCGATCCGGCCCGGCGTGTGCGCCTGGACGCGGACGTAAACACGCCTTATTCCGCTGTCGTCGAACTGATCGAGATGTGCGAATTCAACAACCTCCGACATGTCGGATTCCATACAAAGTCTCCCGGAAAGTGAGTCCGGCGGAGAGCGCCCGGCGGTTTGGCTGGTGCTTTCCCTGCTCGCGCATGCCTGCATAATTGCCTGGCTGATCTTCCTCGTTCCGGCGGCCGAAATTTCCGCGCTGACCGGGTCGATCCGGAGCGGCGCGGGCCCGGTCGTCCCGGCGTCCCGGCGACGGGTGGAGGACGTCGCCCGGCAGATCGATGCGACGCAGGCCGCCGA
>Ga0351866_10121_pt1 | contig 28679 bp, 27 predicted proteins | sample TotcelFGM3001L11_FD_206783 | JGI IMG/M metagenome (GOLD analysis project Ga0351866, IMG submission 206783) | Enriched cells from coal bed in the Powder River Basin, Montana, United States - Total cells FGM rep2 HSBNCT.FGM.300.1.L11 ...
CGTTGACCGCTCCGGGTCGAAAATCGTCGGAGGCCTGGATAACGAAGGGAACCGAGTAAGGGGCGCTGGCAGCCCCATTGCCGGGATTCCAGAAATACATCTGGGGGTTGCCGCTGGACGAGCCTCCGTCGCCGAATAAAACACTGCCATTTGCATCCACAAGGGGATCGAACTCGCTCGGGACGGGGAAGGCATAAAGGTTGCCGTTCCCGGAGCCAGCCGGGTCGTAGTAGCAGGTGCGATGGTTATCGGCTGGGGGGCGGAGTCGCCCAGATAGACGACGATCGCGAACTGGCCGTCGGGGCCCACGACCGGGGAGCTGATTGTGGGGTTTTCGGATAAGGGAAAGGTGTTGTTGTCCAAGACAAGAAGTCCACTGAGAAGGTCGTCGGGAGAATAGTGAGTTACGGTGACGACCGGGAATTGTCCAGGGGCATCCTCGCGGCTGGATTTCACGGTTACGGAACCGTCTTCGCTAATGCAGGGTTCGACGATTGTGCTTCCTGTTAAGCTAAAGGGGACCGCCGGGCCTACTGGAACCGGAGTCGCCCCATTGTCGCTGAGAAAGACCTGATAGCCGTCGGGTCCAATGCCGACGAAGACCATCTCGCCGGCGTCGTTGATTTTCGGAGAAACTCTACTATCCAAAATGTATCCCGATGGGAGCGTGGGGGACACGGGAGGATTTGTATCATCGGTGGTGATGACGACGACGATGTTGTTGGTGGTGCCATCGGTGCTTACGCCCACGCCTTGGTTTGCGTTGTTCAAATCGCTTAAGAAGCTGGAGCCTTCGGTGCATCCCGAGGGGATGGTGCTGGTGAAGGGGAAATCGGGATGCCATCCAAAACCGGTGCTGCCGCCGCCACTCGGGAAACTGGATCCACACACGAAACCATCGTCGTTCATATCCGTGCACTGGTTCGAGATATCGCCGGAAAGCGGCGGGATGAAATTAATCACATTGCGATTCACATTGCGATTGGAGATATGGAACCAGGAGGCGGGAGACCCCTGAGTCGCGCGGGAAACGAGGATGTTGCCATTGTCGCCCAAGGCGGCAATCTGATGCTCTCCCGACAGGACGTTGCCGGAAGCGGGGGTTCGCTGCGGCGAATAAAAGAGGGGGCATCCAGGGGGCCTCGGACCAGCGTTGAAATCATCGATCAGAAAATTGACCGTGGGAACCTGAGGTTGCGCGAGCGCAGTGGTGAAGACGATCGGGGCGATCGCGACCAGGAGGGCGAGGCATCTCATGTAATTAATCATCTAACTGACGGAATCGCTAATTCAAGCAAAAAAAATTGTCATATGCACGTTTGGCGGCAGGGAAAAGGCTTTAATCGGCGCGGAGTGCGGGTAGGATATTTTTCATGCCTTCCCGTTCTCCGTTCTTTCCGGCTTCAAACCGTTACGACTCCATGATCTACCGCCGATGCGGGCGGTCCGGCCTGAGACTGCCTGCGATCACGCTGGGGCTTTGGCATAATTTTGGTGGCGAGGCGACGCCCGCGACGATGCGATCAATGGTGTGCGGGGCCTTTGATCTGGGGATTACGCACTTTGGTATCGCGAATAATTACGGGCCGCCTCCGGGGTCGGCGGAGACCCATTTCGGACGAATCCTGGACAAAAACCTGAGCGGGCATCGCGATGAGCTGATCATTTCCACCAAGGCGGGTTACCACATGTGGAATGGGCCTTATGGCGAATGGGGATCGCGCAAATATTTGCTGAGCAGTCTGGACCAGAGTCTGGCCCGGTTGAAGCTGGATTACGTGGATTTCTTATGATAATCAATGCCGATGAACACCGGCTCGCTCGTCTGGGTTCACGCCCTTTGCGCTGCTCGCCGGGCTTGGGGATGTAGGCGGCATCAATGCGATCAACCGCTTGTTGAAGCAGGAAGCCAACCCTATTTGAAAACGCCAGAACAGCCGCAGTTTTTGACCAATTCACAGCTTGCCATTTTCATATACAATGCCTCACCCCTTCGTCTTGTAAGAGGTCATTTAACGGAATATGCAATCATGTCCGAGCCGTGGTTTCGAATGCAGGGCTTCCCAACAGCAATGACCATGACTTTGTAAGCGTTCCCTCTCTTCAAGCCCTCTATGGATGCGAGATCGAGGGATCGGGTTCCGACGGGCACGGATTTCAGCAGGGCCGCATTGACACCGTCTTCCGTTGCATAGACGTCGTAATGGTTAATAGTTGATTCGTCGCCCGTGCCGCCGGAGACGCCCCAGTTCAACGTCGTTCCTTCGATGGAGCCGCTCACCTCGATGTTATTTTCGATGCCGGGTTCGATGGCGGTTCCCTCCGCCCAGTCATTCCATGTGACCCACTGCATGTGGGTCACGTTGGCGGGAAGGATCGAGTCGATGAAGCGGGCGCGTTCGACGAGGCATTTCCCGTTGTCCTGGGGAAGGTGGCCTCCCAAGGCCCAGGAGCCATCCAGCTTCGAGAGTGTGCCGTTGTATCCGGCGCTCATCGCGCCGATCGCCTTTTTCCCGGAATCCTTGACCGACTCGTAAAAGTGTTTGATCCCTTTGAGGTTGTAGGGATCATCCGGGTTCGGCCCGTTTGAATGCGCATCGTGCCAGTCGAACGTCTGATCCTCCCAGGCTTCGTGCAGATAGGACGGATGCACGTCGGCCCAGATCATGTCTCCGCCGGAGGCGGCCTTCACCTCGCTCAGTGCGGCCGCGGCGCGCGCCGCCGACCCCGCCACTTTGTCGAAGAAGGCGCGGACTCCGTAAAACATCAGAATCGGCTTTCCATCCTCCCGTTCGTAATTGGGGTCGGCGAAGTAATGTTCCCTGTAGTAGGCGATGGCTTCTTCGAGGCGTTTTTTCTGCGCTTCGGTGGTTGGCAATTTATCAATCAGCCCCTGGTCAATAAGAACGATGTACGAGAAGCTGCCGGGCGGCCGGGTCTTCAGATAAGCCTGGATTCTGCGAAGGATGCGGTCGTCGCGGCTGCCCGGAGAATTCCAGCAGACGATCACGCCGTTGAAGCCGCGGTTTATCATGTCCGTGATCAGGGTCTTGATGTAGGCGTCCGAATCCATGTCCACGCCGATGTCGAAGGGTTTCCCGGAACCCCACCAACCCATGAGATGAGCGAACCAGCGAAGGTCGGGACGTGATGGGATCAGCGTATGGACGTCCACTCCGGAAACGTGGCCGGGAGTCGTGGGATGCATGGACAAATCCATTTTGGACGGGTCGATTTCGACGGTTTTCGTCCGCGAAACGAAGGAGGAGGTTCCAAAGTTTTTCGGAAACCGGCTTGGATTGTATTCCGGGGATGCGGAGGTGTTATGGGCGGTGAGCGAGGCCAGGTTTACGTCGAATTTGATTTCGCCGGCAAAGGCTGCATGCGGAGAGATTGCGAACAGGGCCAGGGCGAGAATTTGACTGGTTTTGATTTTCATTTTTGGTTTTGCGAAAAATTGATGACCTGTTCGATGAAATCGAGTTCCTCCGGAGAAAAGGCGGGATTCCCGAGGGCCTTCATGTTGTCTTCGATCTGGCTGACTTTGCTGGCGCCGATGAGGGCGGAGGTCATGACGGGGAGGCGGAGTAACTCATATGGTCAAATCGCGGTCATTTTTCTTAAGTCTTCCCGTCTTCGTCGAACTGCCGGACAAACCGAACCAGAGGCTCGAAATCCACCCGGGCCAGCCCGCAAACGGTGTCGGCGGCGCCGTAGGTCATGATCAATTCCCCGCCACGCACAACACCTCCGCAGGTGAACAAACAGGGGGTCGGGAAACGTCCTTCCAATTCCCACTTCTGCCGCGCGACCATCAACCGCACGGGACAACGATGGGCGACGCGCGGCCAACCGTCGCCGTCCGTTTTCAAAATCATGAAAGACTGGGTGTAGCCCACTTTCGCGTCCTGTTTGCCATGGTAGGGCAGCAGCCATTCGTCCTCTCCCAGGCGGATCGGCGTCCAACTGGCGCCAATGCGGTCGCCCTCCCATTCGAAGATTGGAGCGGCCAGCAGCCGGTGCCGTGTCGAGGGCGCCGGAAATTCCTCGAGACGGTCCGAAACGGCCGCGAAAATCGCCGGAGGCAGGCCCGCGTCTCCATAACCGTCCGATTCCTTGGGGCGATGCAGTCCGACATAGCGGTCCCGCCCGGTGATCCGCATTTTTTCCGGAAACAACACCACGTCGCGGTTGTCGCCTCGCTCGGGATCGGTCAGGTGGGTGACATAGCGGAAGGCTGCGTCGTAGCGCCCCGGGGAGAGCGCATCGAGGCTCACTTCGAACAGCACGGAAACCGTCAGATTTTCCCCTGCGGCCCGGCCCAGCGAATGCCGGCCCCGCACAGCCCAGTCCGGCGCGCACTGCAGGGGCGAATCCTTTTCCCAATACGGCCCTGCGGGAAACATCCGGCAAGCCAGGGTGACGTAAGACCTGCCTTCGAGCCGGAAAAGGCGAGGGTCTTCCAGGCATCCGTTGGCGTAATCAACCACGAAATCTCCCTGGCGGTTTGCAATGCGGATTTCTTCCGCCTCCATCGCGAGCCGGGGAGACAGGCATGGGCGTGAGAAGTCCGCCCTCCAATTCTCCCACAGATCGCTGCTCCGTGCGTAGCCGAGAAAAATCGGATACGGCAGCGGCCTGCCCGGCAGGCGGGCGGACGGCCACGGCCCGGTCGCGCGAAAAAGCATGTGCAGCCCGGGTGTTCCGGGCTCTTCGATCAGGCTGGGATTCAGCACCATCGTATCGGCCCAGGCCACGCCCGGCTGGGGAACAAGAACGGGATCCGGCAGATAACAAAATGGGGGTGGCGGCAGAGGCGTTTTCATGGAGTCCCGGCCGGGGCTGACCCGCTCCTTTCCTGCGTCGGGGCCGCCTCGATGGCGCCCCGTTCATCGAGGTTTTGGCGCCCCACGACGGTTCCGTCGTCCAGATGGTTGATCTTTTGTCCGGCCAGTTTTTTGAAGAGAAGCCCGATGTCGCGCAACCCGCCCCAGCCAAACCAGAACGTCGTCACGAAGCAGATGAATATGGGAATGCCGATTCCCGCGACATGCCAATAGGTTGACCAAACGGATGCCGGCCAGGGCGCGATCAGATTCCACACAGAGCCGATCACAAAGACTCCGAGCCAGAACATGCTCCAGGCAAACAGGCTTCCGGCGATCCATTTGTCCGCCAGGGAAAAGTTTTCGTCGAATCCGATGAGCCTGCCCCAGGAGACCCGGCGCTTTTCAAGCGGCGGGGTGACGGATTGCTCATCCACGAGCTGCTTCAGGGCGGCGTATTGCCCGCGGTGCAGCATCCGGTCCATGTTGAAATCCTCCCGGCAGGTCAACAGGGAGACAGCGACGTAGAGGACAATCGCCGTCAGGGTGGCGAAAAAGGAAATTTGAATTCCATTCAACGGGAAGGCATTCCCGTAAATTTGCCGGATGATGATGCCTCCCACCGACAAGCCGGAGCCGGCAATCAAAGCCACCCAGGCGCCCGCGGTGGTTCCCTTTTTCCAATAAAGTCCGCCGATGATGCAGGCTCCCGCTCCCCCGACATAGATGGCCGTCGTGACGGCCCACCACATGATGATGTATTCCGTCTGCTGGAACAGGCTGCCGAACAGAAAGGCGAACAGCGCCACCGCGAAGACGGAAATCCGCAGGGCGCGAATATGCTGCCTGGGGCCGAAGGGTTTTTTGCGCAGTGGAACCAACACATCCTGCACAAAAATGCTGCCCCACGAATGCAGATGCGTGGAATCGCCGCCAAAAATCCCCATGAGCAGCACGGCGCAAAAAACTCCCTTGATGCCGAGCGGGAGCAGATACGAAACCGCGATGGGCACCTCCATCTGCTTCCGAACCTGCGAATTCTGAATCTGCGCGACCGTTTCATGCGCCTGGGCCGACTGGGTTGCGAAATCCGGGTGCTGCAAAAACGTGACGGCGCAAACCGCCAGCAGCGTGATCACCGCCAGTTTTCCAAACTCGCGCCAGCGTCCGAGAATGCCGCCCATGACGGAGGCGTGCGGCGAAATGGCCGCCGCATTGTAGGAACCCGAATTCTGCCACGCCATCGTGCCGTAAACCGAAATGAAAAGCGCCATCAGGACATACCAAAGATTGAAATCCTTGATCTCCATCGAATCGAACGGGTCGAGCAGGGATTGTCCCGGCGGCCGGCTCCCCAGCACCTCGCTGATCTCCGTCCAACTGAACATCATCAGCAGGGCCGCGATGATCACGAGGTAAAAAACCTGCGAAAGAATCCCTTCCAGGCAGTTCGTGACCATCACGGTGATGAGCCCGCCGGACAACGTCAGCACGAGCGTCAGGCTCAGGAACAGAGCCATCAGCGGAATATACGTGGGCATCGACCACGGCCCCAGATGCAGCTCCGGCGGCAATCTCAAATAATAGACCAGGAACCGCGCGCCGACGGCGGGAATGATTCCGAAATTCACAATCCCGGCGGCAAAGGCAAGAATTCCGGTAAAAAGCCGGAAGGACTTGCTGTATCGAAGCTCGAAAAATTGGGCCAGCGTCATGGCCCGGGTTTCACGATAGCGATAGACCACGAAGCCCGAAATGGCCACGAAGATGGCGCCAGCGACCATGATCCAGCTCCACCAGCTCAGCGTAAAACCCGAGTGCGAAATGACCTCGAACAGGGCGACAAAAACAACCGCCCCGGCTTCGAGCTCTCCTCTTGCGACGGCAAGCAGATATGGGCCGGCCAGCCGGCCTCCCGACATGAAGTCCGCCACGCTTTTCATATGCCGGCTGCTGGCGCAGGCCACTCCGACGACCAGAAGCAGCGGCAGCGAGGTGATGATCCAGTCGATCGTGCTCATGCCCCCCCTTGCTCCGGCCCGTTCCGAACATCCAATCCCGCCGCACCCAGGAGGTCGCGGTGGCCGATCACGTTCCGCCCGCCGTCCTGCTTCCGGGCGAAGGGCGCTTCGCCGAACAGGAGGATCTCCTTCGCGCCGGGAATTCGGATTTCCGAGGACAGGACGACCGGATCGAAAAACACGTATTCCGCTTTTCCGGGACAAAAGGGATAGATCCCCAAACAGGCGAAGACATACCACGCGGACATCTCGCCATTGTCATCGTCCCCCGGCAGCCGGGCCGGAGAATACAGCTCATCGGCGACGCGATGCACCCAATGAGACGTCTTCTCCGCGTCGCCCAGAAGCGCGTGGTAAAAAAGATAGTTGTGAACCGGCTGGTTGGAATGCGCGTATTGCCCGAAGGGCGCCAGCGCCATCTCCGTCATCTCATGGATTTCCTCGGGATACGATCCCGACTCATAAGTCGCCTGCATGGCCAGCATGGTGCCGAGGCGATGCAGCAGGCTCTCGCTTCCCCCATGCAGGGCGGCGAGGCCGAAGGGATCGTGGGGAACATTGAATGAGTGCTGCCACGGGCCTCCCTCGACATACGAGCCTCCCCAGCGGAATTCGTGAAACGTCTCCCAACTTCCATCCGTCAGGCGCCCGCGCATCAACCCGCGCGAGCGGTCGAAAACATTCCGGTAGTTCCCCAGGCGTTTTTCCAGGATTTCCGCTTCGGAGTGCCGCCCGAGATGCCGCGCGACTTGCGCAACGCAAAAGTCGTCATACGCATAGTCCAGCGTCCGCGAGAGGGCGTACGGGTATTTATCCGAAGGCACATATCCCAGCCGGATGTATTCCTCCAATCCCAGGCGCCCGAAACGCCCGTCGCTGCTGGGCGTCGTGGCATTCTTCCACAGGTAGATGAACGTTTCTTCCACGTTCCAATCCGTGACTCCCCTGGCCACCGCGTCCGCCACGACGGCATCGAAATGCGTGCCGATCATGCAATCCCGGAGTCCCGGACTGGCCCACTTCGGCGCCCATGTCGCCTGCCGGCACGCATTGAGCCAGCCTTCCAGGATTCCCGTGAGCTTGTCCGGATACACGAGCGCGAGCAGCGGATAAACGGTTCGGTAGGTGTCCCAAAACCCGTTGTCCGTGCAAAGCGGACCGGAATGGACGCCTCCATCATAAGGGCTGAAATGAAACTTCCGTCCCTCCCCGTCCCGCTCCGTCAGGATGCGCGGGAACAAGAGACACCGGTAGAGGCACGAATAGAATGTGGTGATTTGCGACGCTTCGGCCGCGGTGATGTCGATCCTCCCAAGCAGCGAATTCCAAATATCCCGTCCCTCGCCGCGGACGTCCGCCAGGGTCTTTTCCAACAGCTCCCTGCGCAAGGTTCCCGCCGCCGTCGCGGCATCGACGAACGATCCCGCCATCCGGAATTCCAGGCGCCTGGTTCCCTTGGGGAAAATGAAAACGCCTCCATCCGGACATTTCACAAAATCACCGGGCGGCACGTCGAATTCCCCGGCAAGATGCAGCCCGAAGCCCGGCGGCGCCCCGCCGTGGTGGTTGCCGGACCAGCCCCGCACTCTTCCGTTTCCGCGCTCCCAACCCAATTGATGCTCCCCCTCGAAAGAGAGGCGCACGCGCGGGTTTTCATCACGGCTGAAGGCAAACGAGAACAGCGCTCCGCCTTCCGTCGGCGAGACTTCGACGACCATGCCATATCTGAGCAGTTCGACGCGCAGATGATTGGGCGCCAGGATCGCCTCCTCGATCTTGAACGCCGATGCCTGGCGTTCGACGGACGTTCCCACCTCCCCGAGAAACGCGGAAACCAACACGCTGGCGTAATCCTGCATCCAGGGGCTTGGCTGATGGGTGAGGCGAATGCCCCAGAGCCTGCGGTGGGACGGGTGGAACAGCCACGGGGGCTTCGCCGTCTGCAAGGTCCAGTGGTGCATGCCCCACGGCCGCGCGGCGATGGGCAGCGTGTTGCCCGTCGAAAACTCGCGTGTCGAATCGCTTCCCTGCAGGATATTGACCTTGGAAACCCAATCCATTTTTCGTTCTGTTTGGGCCGGCTCAGGGAGCCTGGTATGTCATCGACACCGAGGTCAGGAGAAATTGGGAGTTGCTGCGTGCGCGAGGCCGGACCACCCGTATTTGCGATTTCATGTTTTCGGGGGTGGAAAACGAACAGGTGTTGTTTGGTTGTTCGATAATCCGGGAGGCGGTTTACGCGCGTCTCATGGGGCCTGCTGAGCGGATTTGGCCGGCATTCCTGAGTCCATCGCCACAACCTGCAGGCCATTGAAAGCCCCCTCGAAATCAGTTTGCGTGACCTCGATGACGATCCGCCCCGCCGCGTCGGCAACCTGGGATGCCAGAATGCCATAGTTGCCGCTATGGCCGGAAGCCGTATTGGCAAGCTGATAGCTGAACGGGTCTTTGGCCGCGCCTCTGTTGTCGATCGTGACGCTGGCGGAGGAGGCCGGCGCCGTAAATTTCACGACGTCGGCGTAATGCTTGGAATTCTGCCCGTAGAGATACAAATCGTATGAGGCTTTCGGAGTCAGTCCGCCTATCGTCAGCTTGATTTTGCCGTCGGATTTGACCAGCAGAAAGGTGTTCACAAGGTTGTTGGTCCGGTCCGGCTCGGTGTTGTCGGCGAAGAGGCCGACGCAATCCTCGCTTTCGCCGCCCGGTTTGAATTCGGCAAGGGTGACGGTGCTTCGCGTCGCTCCATCCGATTGAAAAATCAAACCCGGAAGCGTGTATTGGATGTTTTCGCGCGAAACCGAGGTAAACGCCACCTGATTCCAATACTTTCCATTGTCCGGCGCGGCGCCGGCTCCTTCGAAAGGCTGTGAGTTGGAATTTCCGTCGAATATGAACTGGAAGTTTACCGTATCGCCGGCATGGACGGTCGGAACAGGAAGAAACATTGTAAAGATCGCGAATGCCGCGGAAACGATCTGAGCATGGGACGTTTTCACATTATATGTGGGGCTTATTTTTTCAGGTTTGTATCTGTGGGTTAACTGGATCGGTGCCGCTAAGTGAATTTCGGGGGGGTCGGCGACATGATTCCGAATGAAGGATGAATGAGATGTTTTTGCATGGGACATCTGAGTTTCACTCGCCTCGCCAGTGCCGCACCCATTCGCCGCTGCTAACTTCCTTTTGAACATCGGCCTTGGATATGATGCCGACGTGCCCGTCCACATAGAGCATATTGGCGCGGTGGTCGTGCCGGTATCGGATCCATCCGGCGTTGCCGGTCGCATCATCGGCATCATCCGAGTCAGGCGTTGGACCGTTATTGATTACACCGCTGTATTGCAACGCGGCTCCGGCGGATTTCCAGGAGGCCAGTTGATTCCCCTCGCCCGCAAGAAATCTCTCGGACAGCGGGGAAATTCCAACCAGCTTGGCCAGAGATACGGTTGTGGAAAGACCATACGAGGTGTCCCCATAAGGGAGGCCCGGTATACGCTCGGCGTTTCTATAAGTTGCGCCGGGGCAAACATAGATTTTCCCCGTCAGGCCATAATCGGCCATCTGCACATACCATAGTTCGCCGTCGCCGGGCGGGGTCGCACCCGGATCGTTCCAATAACTTGGAAACCGTCCGTCATGATCACTGCTGTAGGAAAACAGTGCGACGCCGATCTGTCTCAGATTACTGGTGCATTGCGCCGACTTCGCTCGGTCCATGGATTTTTCAAGCGCGGGGTATAACAGCACGGCCAGAAGCCCGATGACGCTTATGCCAGCCAGCATTTCCAACAAGGTGAATCCGCCCGAAAGTCTCGCACGGGAGTGTCGTTGCAACCCGGAGCGGCTGCTCGAGCCATCATTCGGATGGAAGTCCATGGGGGGAAAGACGCGCAGGCAGTTCGGTTGGCGAGCTGCCGATTAAATCAAGCCGCAACTGTCCTTCGTATTCTCCGTTTGAGGACCAGCGCACCAAGCATGCCGGAAACAAGCAACGCAGACGCGCCTGGCTCCGGAACGGCGACAATTTGAAATGCGTTGAAGGCTCCTTCAGCGCCGAGGTCGGTCAACGATCTGTTGTAAGTGACGCTGATCGTGCCCGATCCATCCGCCAGCACCGACGAGAACGCCGCATAAGTTCCACCTGGCACGAACGCGAAGGGCGGCTGGGTTGTCGTTTGGTTATTCACCGTTTGCGTGGTGGCGCCGATGGTGAAGTCGGTTACGGCGCTGTGAAATTCCGCATTCTGCGAAATGAGATAGAGGTCATACTCCCCGTTTGACGTCAGGCCGCCGATGACCATTGTGATCTGGCCGTCTCCGGTCGTCAGGAGATCGCGGCGAACCAGAGGGAAGCTGCTTTCGCCGCCGGTGAACACATTCACATTCCCAGTTGTCGCGCTGGGCGTGAAACTGTTGATCGTGATGCTGCTTGAAGTTGCGCCGTCGGAGGAAAAGACGCTCCCCGGCATGGTAAAGCTTATGCTGGATGTGTCGGCCGAGTTTATTTCGACCGTATTCCAATACGTTCCGGTATCCGGAACGGCGCCCGCGCCGGAATAGGCAGGGAAGAGCGGTTCTATGAGCTGGAAATTAGTGATGGCCTGGCCATTCGCGACCATGCCTGTGAACGCGGCGAGAATTACGGCGACAATTTGTGTTTTCATAGTTTTGGTTGGGTTGGGGTTGGGGATTATTGCAGGAAAGAGAGCCTGTGATTTTGTCAATCCGCCACAAGGGCGTCGAGGGAGGCGCTGAGAGACTGCTGCCCTCCGGCTCTTGCCGTCGTGCCGCGAATGACAAGCTTGGTGGGCAGGGTTCTATGAAGCTCCCCGACGGATTCGCCGTTGAGCAAATCGACGAGCAGACGGGCCGCTTCCGCGCCGATTTGTTCGGCGGGCAGGTGGATGGTGGTCAGGGGTTTTGCCAGGAGCCTGGCCAGCAGTTCGTCATTGCATCCGATGAGCGAAATGTCGCGCGGCACGCTCAGATTGCTGTTTCGAATGGCGGCCAGCGCACCGGGGGCGATTTCGTCCCAGAGCAGGAAAACGGCCGTTGGCGGGACATCCAGCATGAGCAGCTTGTGCATGGCCTGGTATCCATAATGTTCGAGCCCGGCATCCCGGGGGCGCATGGATGCCATCGTGGGGCCGACTTCCTGAACGAGGTCCTTCCGAAACTCGATGCCGTGCTCCTTCAGTGCCTGGCGGTACCCCAGAAAACGCTGACGCACGGGCTCGAGCGTTTCGATCCACGCGATCGCGCTCACAATGAATCCGATGCTGCGGTGGCCGAGGGAAATCAGATAGTTGATCGCCTCGTAAGCGGCCTTCCTGTTATCAACATCCACCAGCGGCAGGCCGCTTTTTTGGAAGCCGCGATCAATGCACACGACCGGCATGCGATGCGCGGCATCCTTCACCAGGGACTCCACCAGCTCCTGATTCGCCGGGGGCATGAAGGGAAAAAGCAGCACGCCATCCACGCCCCGCGAGTGAAGACGGCGCAGATGATCCGCTTCGTTCGACACGCTGTAGTCGCTGTTGCAAAGAATGAGTTCGTAACCCGCCTTTCGCAGATGCGACTCGATGCCGATGACAATCTGATGGGCAAAGCCGTCCGCCAGCGACGAGCACACCACGCCGATTGCGCCGCGGGTGGAGCGAACCTGAAGTTCGGATTTTCCGGCCACATAGGTTCCCTTCCCTTTCACGGAAAACACGAGGCCCCTTTTGGTCAGCGAAGCGATGGCCTGCCGGACGGTCAAATGATTCACCCCTCCCAACTGCTCGCACAGGGATTTCGTGGAGGGAAGCATCGCGCCGGAAGCATACACGCCGGAGTGAATTTGCTCCTCGATCCATTGGGCGATTTGTTTGTGGAGAGGCAGCGCCAGTTGGCGGTCAAGCTTGAGGTGTCTGGGAGGGCGGGGCATGTAATACCCTTCTATCTATATAGGAACATATAGGGCATGCAAGCGGAAAATTCAAAAAAGATTGGCCCGGCGATTTCGCCGTATTTTCCAGCAGGAACGGCAGATTGTAAGCAGCGATCCGACGCCGCATCAAAAAGAAGCTCCCATTTGACACTGGCGGCCTGGCATGATAGATAAAGTATCATATGAAAACGGCAACTGTCGCGGATTTACGGAACAACTTTGCCGTCATTTCGCGGTGGATTCACAACGGCGAACAAGTGGCGATTACGAAACGCGGCCGGCCCTTTGCCACCCTTTCCCCCTCACGGCGGGGCAAGGCGGCTCCACCAATTGACCGCCTGGCCCGCCTCCACAAGCTGTTTCCAGACGGCCCCGTGAAAGGCGATGTTCAAGACGTACTGGATTATGACCGTGGGGAAACGTGAACACCTACATTGACACGTCAATTCTTGTGAAATCGTTCGTCTTGGAGCCGGATTCCCCGGCGGCTTTGGCGATTATCGAGTCGGCGGGAGAGCCTTTAATATTTTCCCACCTCCATGAGATTGAAATCCCGAACGCCATCCGCCTGAAACGCTTCCGCGGGGAGATCACACGGACGCAGGAGACGGCGGCGATTCGGGCTTTCCGGGCGGATGTGGATGCGGGGAGATTTGCCCGTCCTGCTTATGACCTTGGGGCGATTTTTATCCGGGCGGAGCAACTTTCCTCCAGACATTCCGGCGGCATCGGAACCCGGAGCCTTGATCTCCTGCATGTTGCGGCGGCCCTGGAAACCGATTGCGCGGCCTTTGCATCCCACGATGAACGGCAGCGCAAATGCGCGGCTCTCGCCGGGCTGAAACTGATTCCCTGATTCCCGGCGAATTCGCCGCCTGCAAGAACGCGCGGGGACATGGCCGTGGCCGGGAACAGGATTGACACACAGTCATACCGGGAGTATGACTATGTGAATGAGTTCCGCCAAAGTCGCCATTTCGATGGATAATCGTTTGCTTCACCGGTTGGACAGCCTGGTGGCGCGGGAGGTTTTCCACAGCCGCAGTGAAGCGATCCAGAAATCCGTGATTGAAAAGCTCGCGCGCATGGATCGCCTCCGCCTTGCGCGCGAATGCGCCAAGCTTTCTCCGGCCGAGGAGCAGGAGATGGCCGAGGAGGGCATCGCCAAGGACACCGGCGAATGGCCAAAATACTGAGAGGCGATGTGGTCTGGGCTGAGTTGGACCCCACCCAGGGACACGAGCAATCGGGACGACGCCCGGTGGTGGTGTTGAGTCAGGATATTTTTAATGAACGGTCAGGGACGGTGATAGCCTGCGCGCTGACGAGCCAGGAGCCCCGGGCGGGATTTCCGCTGACACTGGAACTCATGGAGGCGAAGCTGCCGAAACGCTCCTGGGTCAAGATCAGCCAGATCAGAACACTTTCCGTGAAGCGGATCGGAAAGAAACTTGGCGCCGTTTCCCTTGAAGAACTGGAGCAGGTGATTGACGGACTTCAGGAGATCATCGGCGCATAAAGGTTGCATCTCCGGGCGGCCTTTGCCCGCAACCGCTATTGAAAGATGATGGAGATGCCTTTTATGGGTTTATGGTTCGAGCCTTGAAGGGTTTGTTTCAAACATAACGGACCCGGACGAGGGTGAGGCCATCGGCAGGGGCGACGTGGGGGCTGCGGGCGGATTTTCCGGCGGCCAGGAGGCTGGGGATCCAGTCCGGGGATTCCTTGCCCTGGGCGGTGCGCACGGCGGCCGCGGTGAGCATGCGGACCATTTTATAGAGGAATCCGCCGCCGTCGAAAGTGAGGGTGATGCGCGGGCCTTTGCGGGAAACCCGGACGACTGAGATCGTGCGGACGGTGTCCGTGACGGGTTTGCCGCGGTTCGCGGTGAAGGCGGCGAAGTCGTGGGGTCCTTCGAAATGCGCGGCTGCGGTTCTCAGGGTTTCGAGGTCGGTCGTGTGCGGCACGTGCCAGGCGCGGCGGTATTCGCAGGGCGGAAGAATGGGGGCGCTCCAGAGGACGTAGCGGTAGATTTTTCCGGTCGCGGTGAAGCGGGCGTGGAAGCTGGCCGGGGCCTGCCGGGTGCCGAGGATGCGAATTTCCGGCGGGAGGGTGGCGTTGAGCGCGCGGGTCCAGTCGGCGGGCCGCATGCGGAGGGCCGGGACGTCGGCGTGGGCGCATTGCCCGGCGGCATGAACGCCGGCGTCGGTGCGTCCGGAGCCGTGGATGGTGATTTTTTGTTTTGCGATCCTGGAGGCTGCGGCTTCGAGGAGATCCTGGATCGTATTGCCTCCGGCCTGGCTTTGCCATCCGGAGAAGGGGGCCCCGTCGTAGGCGATGATGAAACGAAGGCGCATGCGAAGCGACAGCGGTGGGGCGGCGCCGTCCTACCCGTTTGACTCCGGTTCCGGGAGGGGGGGCTGGCTGTCCATCCAGCTTTGGAGGATGATCTGGGCCGCGGCCTGGTCGATGATGGATTTTTGCTCGTGTGCTTTGCGGCCCGCTTCGCGCAGCGAGCGCTGGGCGGAGACGGTGGTGAGGCGTTCGTCCCATGGGAGAACGCGGCAGGGGGCTTTTTGTTTGAGCGTTTCGATGAAGGCTTTCGATTTTTCGGAAGCGGGGCCGTGGGAGCCGTCCATATTGCGGGGCACGCCGACGATGATCGTGTCGATGTTTTTCTCGGCGATGAGGGTGAGGATGCGGGGGAGGGCGGGGGTGTTTTTTACGACGATGGTCTCAAGCGGGTGGGCGAGGAAGTTGAGTTCGTCGCTTATGGCCACGCCGACGCGCGCGTCGCCGAGATCAATTCCGAGTGAGCGTGGCATGATGGGTTTTCATTTGCGGTTGAATTTGTCATGGGTGGCTCCTACTTTTCAACCATGGCTTTCCTTCCGTTCAGCAAGTTCACCGAAAATCTTTCGGTCACCAGTCTTATTGCGTTTTCCCAGGCCGCCGTGGGACTCGGGGTCGGGCTGCTGATTGCGGAGAAGATGGACCGGGGCGCCCGGCAGAAGGCGGCCATCGGATTGCTCGGCGCGGGGTCGGCGATCATTCTGCCGTTTGCGGCAGGGGTGTATCAGCGTTTTGCCAGCCGGCCGGAGTCATCGCGTGAGATGCGGCGCCGGCTGAATTCGATTCGCCGGAATGTCGGGTACGACGGCGACGACCGGATTTATTAATTGCCCGGTGCGCAGGCTGGTGCTGGCCTCCCGGTCTCCGAGGCGGCGTGCGCTGCTCGCCGGGGCGGGGATTGATGTCGAATGCGATCCCTCCGGTGTCGAGGAGCTGACGCGCCATGAGGAATCGCCCCGGGGGCTTGCGCTGGCGAACGCGCACAGCAAGGCGCAGGCGGTCGCGATGCGGAGGGCCGGCGATGTGGTTTTGGGCGCGGACACGATCGTGGTTTTTGAGAATGCCGTTTTCGGAAAGCCGAGGGACCTGAAGCACGCCGGAGAAATGCTGGGCCGCCTGTCGGGCCACACGCATGAGGTGCTGACGGCGGTGAGCATTCTCCATTGGGCCAGCCGGAGGAACGCGCAGTTTTGCGAGGTGACGCGGGTGCGGTTTCGCGATTTATCCGAGGGGCAAATTCGCGATTACCTCGCGGAGATCGAGCCTCTCGACAAAGCGGGCGCGTATGCGGCGCAGGAGGATCGAGGGCGGATCATCGCGGAGGTGGAGGGATCTTTCACGAATGTAGTCGGACTGCCGATGGAGCGGACGCTGGCGGTGCTGCGGGGGGAATTCGGATTTTCGAAAAGAGGTGTCATTCGGTTGCCGGCAGCGGAATGGTGACGGGGGCGCCGCCGAGGTAGGGGAGCAGTTCCGCGGAGTTCCGGCGAACGTAAATTTGCACCGCTCCGGTTTGGCTGAGGGCCATGACGCGAATTCCCCGGGCTTCGAGGCGCTTTTTCCATGGCCGGGGAAGTTGCTCCTTCGGAGGGAATGGGGCGTCGCTTGCGATGATGATTTTCGGGCTGGCCGTCTGGATGAAGTGCTCGTCGCCTGATTGCCCGGAGATGTGCTGGCCTTTGATGAGGATGTCGCACGGGAGGTCCGCCGCGGCGTGCTCCAGAAGCCGGCTTTCCGTCATGTATCCGGAGTCGGAAAGCAGCAGGATGCGCAGGGAGCCGATGCGGACGCGAAGAACGGCGGCTTTGTCGTCGGCGTAGATGCGGATGTGTTCTGGCGGGGGATAAAGGACCTCGATGGACGTGTCCGGCGGGATGAAAAATTCGCCTCCGGTATTGAGTGGTGCGGGAAAATGTCCGGCGTCGAGAAGCTGGTCCAGCAGCGCCGACCGAACCCGGGAGCGGTCGCGGACGCCGGTGTCGTAAACTTGAATGGCGGGGAACGCATCCAGGATCGGGCGGAATCCACCCACGTGCATGCTGTCTCCGTGGGTGAGCACGGCACCGTCGAGCTTCCCGGCGCAGACAGCCTTCAAATACGGCAGCACGGTGTTGCGTCCGAAAAATTCCGAACCCGCGTCCACCAGCCAGGTCCTGCCGCCGGATCGGATCGAAATGGCGGAGCCCGCTCCGGCTTCGAAGACGGTCATCTCGCCGATTACGTCCGCCGGCGGTGGGCGATGAATCCGGACGTAGCTTCCCGGAACGTCTGCAAAAGCGCCGATCACCGTGAGGAGCAGGTGCGTGACCAGGAAGTTCGCATTATTAAAAACGGCTCCCATCCAAGGGATAAAGGCGCCGGCGGCGACGGAGACGGCCGCCAGGGAGAGAACCAAAAAGGCGGCCGGCACGGCGATCATATTGGTCGGGATGGCCGAGAACGAGACGAGGTTGAAATAATAGATGGTGAGCGGCAGGGAGCCGATCCAGGCGGCGATCGAGACGGCAGCCAAAGCGCCGGTGTATTGGCCGGTGAGGAGGGTGAAGCGCTGGAGGGGCGAGCGGAGTTCCCGGGGCAGGAAGGGATCTCCGCTTGTGCGTTCCTTCAGCCATCGCGTGATGGGCCGGGCGAAAAGCAGGATGGCTCCGACGACGGTGAAGGAAAGCTGGAAACCGGGATTGAAGAGCTGGTTGGTGTCGAAAAGAAGAATGAGAAATCCGGCGGCGCCCACGCTGTTGAGCGGGATGGGTTTGCGGTCGAAGACGAGGCCCGCGGCGATGAGGGACAGCATGGTGGCGGCGCGAATGCTCGCCGGTTTCCAGCCCGTGATGAGCGCGTAGAAGAAGAGAAGGGGGATGACGATGGCCACCGCGCGGCGCGGGCTGATGCCAAACATTCCCAAGCCGAGCCAGATGAGGGCGCCAACGATGCCCACATGCAGGCCGCTAACGGAAAAGAGATGGTACACGCCGGTTTCCCGGAACGCATCCTCCAGCTTTTGCGGAATGCCATCCGTGTCGCCCGTGGTCATGCCGCGGATGACGGCCGCCTCCCGGGTGTTCTGGATATCCCGGCTCAGGCTCGATTCGATCCATATCCGTGCGGCCGCAGCCCATTGGATGATGGGATTTGGAGCCGATCCCAGAATTTTCGGGACCGATTGGCCGGCCAGGGAGACTTCGGAGAGGATGTGGCGATTCATCAGCCAGCCAGCGAAGTCGAAGGCGCCCGGGTTGGCGGTCGGCGGGATATTTCGCACCGACGCCGTCACTTCGATGTGATCGCCGTAATGGAAAGCGCCAATCGGACCTGTCAGCAGGGCCGTGGCGCCGTCCGGGAGCGTGCGACCGGCAATCTCCAGATGGTCGATGCGAACATCACATTTCGAGCGATCCCGGCTGGCAGTTTCGGGAGGCGTAAGGGCCGTGAATACCACCGACGCGATCTGCCAATCCGCGCTCAGATCCGCGGCAAGATGTGCCGCCGGGGACTCCCGGGTCTGCCAGACGTGAATCGACGCAAACGCCAGAGCGGCGGCCGGCCAGATCCATGGCCGTTGGAACACCGCAAGGAGGGCGGCGCCCAGAAAGGCGACAAAAAATGCCCACCCGGGGAGCAGGACATGGTTCGCGAGCAGAATACCCGCGATGGCAGCCGCAAAGAGACCGAGAAAAGGTGCACGGGCGCGCGGCATGCAGCGGCTTTAACACGATTTGCGCCATTCAGGTCAAGTTCGGTGAAAGTGCGGCTTGCCAAGCGGAGACGCCCCCGCTACGAACATAAGATTTTCTAATGACCTGCTGCTCACCCACTTCAGACCCAAGTTTCGGATTTTCGCAAGGTCAAAGCCCGACAGGCTGCCAGGTCCGCGTCGTGCGGCAAAATTGGGTTCGCGCGGCAAAGTTATTGACGCCGCAGGAGCGCCGCAAGTAACACGCTCAATCGCGCGCTAATCGATCCCGGTCTTCAGAGATGCTCAAATACTTCTTCATCCTATTCGCATTCGTCGTTCTGGCGGTGGTTGCGGTCGCGGGATTTCGCGGTCAACACTTCAAAACGCCGCCGATCGAGTTATTTCCCGATATGGATCACCAGCCGAAGGTGAAAGCGCAGAAGCCGAGCGAGTTTTACGCGAATGGCACCGGCACCCGCATGCCGCTTGAAGGCACGGTGCCCCTCGGCTACGCCATGCCGCAGCATGCGGAGGTGGATGGGTCCTCCGGCGAGGCATCCGGCCCCTACCGGCAGATCAAGTTCGGCTCCGCGCCGGATTATTTTAATACGGGCAAGATGGCCGGCCAGTGGGGAGACGGGCTGCCTTTCGAGATGACGCCGGAGATCATGGCCCGGGGTCAGCAGCGGTTTGGCATTTATTGCGCGGTCTGCCATGGCGCGACCGGGGCGGGGAACGGCATTACCGGGAAATACGGAGTCGTCGGCATTGCGAACCTGCATCAGGATCGTCTGGTGGAAATGGCGGACGGAGAGATTTTCAACACGATCACCCACGGCAAAAACACGATGAAAGCCTACGGCTACAACGTCCAGGTGCCGGACCGCTGGGCGATCGTTGCATACATCCGCGCCCTGCAGCGCTCCCAACTGGGGACCCTGGCGGACGTGCCAGCCGCCGACCGGGCCAAACTCGAAGCGCAATAAGCTGTCCATGACGACGACCACTTCAGAACTCGATTCCCATTCCGGAGGAGCGAAAGGCGGGCACGGGCCGGTCGCCGCGAAGCCCGAGATTTTCGATTACAAACACGTCGGCGGGAAGTTCCTGCTGCTGGGCGTGGGAGGCATCGGCGTGCTGCTCGCGTGTTTTATATGGGGTTGGTTTGACCCGGCGCAGTTCGCGTTTTCCTACCTTTTCGGATTCTATTTCTTTTTCACGATCTGCATGGGCGGGCTTTTCTGGACGCTGGTGCATCATGCGGTGGATGCCGAGTGGAGTGTCGTGGTGCGGCGGCAGATGGAAAATCTCGGGAGTCTGCTGCTGTTTGTGGCGGTGCTTTTTATCCCCCTCTATTTCGTCAAGGACTATCTCTGGAAGTGGATGCTGCCGGAGAATGCCGAGGATCCGCTCCTCACGGCGAAGTGGCCCTATCTCACGCCGGCCTTTTTCTGGCTGCGGTGTTTGTTCTATTTTGGCTTCTTTGCGTTCGCGACGTGGCTGATGCGCCGGTTCTCCGTGAAGCAGGACGCCGATGGCGACCCGAAATGGACGGTTTTTAGCCGCAAGCTGACGTTCGCCAGCCTGCCGCTCTTTGCGGTTTCCCTGACGTTCGCGGCGGTCGATTACCTGATGGGGCTCAACTACCATTGGTTCTCGACGATGTGGGGAGTTTACATCTTTGCGGGCACGGCGCTGAGTTCCATGTGCGTGCTGGTGCTGATCATTACGGCGCTGCGCAGCGCCGGGTATCTGAAGACGGTGGTGACGATGGAGCACTACCACATCATGGGCAAACTGATGTTCGCCTTCACGGTATTCTGGGCCTACATCGGATTCAGTCAGTACATGCTCATCTGGTATGCGGATATCCCTGAGGAAACGATGTGGTTTCTGCGCCGGACGACGGAGTCCTGGTGGTTCCTCAGCCAGTTCCTCGTGATTGGCCATTTTTTCGTGCCGTTCCTGCTTCTGCTGCTCCAGCCGGCCAAGAAAAAGCCCGTCTTTCTCTGCGTGATGGCGGTCTGGATTCTGGTGATGCATTTCATGGATGTTTACGTCGTCGTGCTGCCGGAGCTGCATACGACGGGCGTGCGTCTGCACCTGCTCGATTTTCTCTGCCCGCTGGGCATCGGCTGCGTGCTGGCCGCGGTGTTCCTGAAACGTCTTGGAGACGCTTCGCTCTTTCCGGTTCGCGATCCCCGCCTGGATCTCTCACTGCATTTGAAGAACTGATGTCCGCACCTTCCACTTCCGCACCCAAACCTGTCTGGTCCGCGCTCTTGCTGGGCTTGGTAGTTTTAGTGATCTTCCTCGGAATTACCGCGGTCTTCCGCGCGGCCTCGGGAAGCGGAACCCGCGAAGAGCAGGACCGCGCCGAGGTTCGAATGAAGAATCTGGCGGAGCTGCAGGAACAGAACGCAACGGCGCTCAACGAATACAGTTGGATCAACAAGGAGCAGGGAAAAATCCGGATCCCAATCCGGCAGGCGATGGAGATCGAGATCGTCGCATTGAATCAAACCAAGCCGGCCCCGGCCTATCCGATTGCAACCCCGGCGGTGGTGGCGCCTGCCGATACGGCTCCCGCGGCTTCGGCCGAGGCCACGCCCGAACCCGCTGCGCCCGCCACGCCCGCTGTGGAGCCGGCTGCGGCGCAATCCGACTCCGCTGTGCCAGCGGAAGCGGCCCCAGCCGAACCTGCGGCCAGTCCCCAGTGATTTTTCGATGAGCGAAGCGATCCCAACCCACCAGGTTTCCAGCCCGAATGCGGCGGTCTTCCGCGCGATTGACCATTCCGGCCGCTGGCCGATCCTGCTGTGTTTTGCGAGCGCCGCCTTCTGGCTGATCGTGGGATCGCTGCTGGAAAGTGCCGCGGCGATCAAGCTGGTGGTCCCCGGGTTTCTCGATTTTGCCGGGATTTTGACCTATGGCCGGGTGCATCCGGCCGCGCTGAATTTTCTGGTTTACGGGTGGGCCTCGCTCGCCGGCATCGGGATTGCGCTGTGGATGATGGCCCGCCTTTGCGAAGCGCCGTTGCGCTATCTGGCGGTGCTTGTTTGCGGCATCGTCCTCTGGAATATCGCAATTCTGGTCGGCGGCCTGTCGATACTCGGAGGAGCCGGAAGTTCCGTGGAATGGCTGGAAATGCCGGCCGCTGTCGCGGCGATTCTCTTTTTCGCCTATGTCGTGATTGCAGTCTGGGCGCTGGTGCTCTTCGGCTCGCGGTCGCGTGAGGACGGATTTGTTTCGCAGTGGTATCTGCTGGCGGCCCTCTTTTCCTTTCCGTGGCTGTATGCCACGGCCAACGTGCTTTTGAGGTGGAATCCCATTCAGGGATCGGCCGTCCCGCCAATCCAGGGCTGGTATGGCGCCGGGCTGGGCGTTCTCTGGCTGACTCCGCTGGCAATCGCGGTGATCTATTATTTTGTCTCGGATGCCGTGAAGCGGCCGGTTTTTAGCGGCAGCCTTGCGATGTTGGGCTTCTGGACGCTGCTTCTTTTCGGAGCCTGGAGCGGGATGCGCTATCTGATCGGCGGCCCGGTGCCGGCATGGATGATGAGTGCCAGTGTGGCCGCCGCAGTGCTGCTGATGGTTCCGATGGGCGCGGTCTGGACCAATCTGGCGAAGACGATCGGGAGCGATTACCCGGCGATTAATCACCTGACCGCGGTGCGGTTTGGGGTGGCGGGGTTCATTTTCTACGGATTGCTGACGGTGGTGAACGCGCTGGCGAGCTTTCCGAGTGTGAGCAGTGTTTTTCAATTTACGATGCTGGCCGCGGGGCAGACGCAGGCGCTCATTTGGGGATTTGTTTCCATGGTCTTTTTCGGCGCGATTTACACGATCGGTCCAAAATTGATCGGTCGCGATTGGGCGCGGGCCTCCCTGATCGGCGTGCATTTCTGGTTTCTGGTGACGGGCGCCGGACTATTGATCGTTGCCGCTTTGGTGGGGGCGCTCGTGCAGGGGTTCGCTCTGGCCGACCCGGCCATCACATTCATTAATACGGTGCAGTTTGCCGTTCCCTTTCGCGTGCTCACGGCTGTGGGGGAACTGGTAATCCTCGCCGGGAATGGAATTTTCGGATTGATCCTGGCGGCGACATTTCTGCGTGAAGCGTCGATGCTTCCTTCGGCCCCGGCCTCAGAATCGCTGGTGTCGGCTCAGGAGGTTTCCGTATGAATTCCATGACCAAGCTTCTCATTGGCGTCGCCGCTGTTTTCGCCTCCTCCTGGGTGGGCGTGGTGGCGTATTCCTATACGAATTTCGGGGAACTCCAGCCGGAGATTTCCGAGGAAACCGGCGGGTTTCTGCCGCCTCCCCTTCCGGGAAATGCGATTGCCGGCCAGCGGGTCTATGCTGCCAACGGGTGTGTGTATTGCCACAGCCAGCAGGTGCGGCCCGCTCCGATGTATTCCGATATTGCACGTGGCTACGGGACGCGCCAGACCGTGCCGCGGGATTACATGCGCTATGCGAATCCCTTTACGGGCATGGTGCGGACGGGGCCCGATCTGACGAATGTCGGGGCGCGCCAGACGGATGTGGCATGGTATTACCGCCATCTTTACGAGCCGAATATCGTGACGCCGGGGTCGGTCATGCCGGCGTATCGCTTCCTGTTCGAGGAGCGCAAAATTCAGGGCGAGAAAAGCGAGCTGGCCGTTGAGGTCGGGGGACCGCATCCTCCGAAGGAAGGCTTCGAGATCGTCCCGAAACCGGAAGCGCAGATCCTCGTAAGCTATTTGATGTCGTTGAAACGGGACTACCCGCTGGAGGAGGCCCCGGCCCCGCCGGAAGGCGGGCAATAGCAAGTTCAGGCCATCCAATTTGAAGCGAGCAATAGAGACAATTTTCCATGGAACGTGAACCAGAAGCCGTGACAGATCCGGAGCCCAGCGAGCGGGGGGACGGCCTTGCGCCGACGCCGTCGTGGTTTTGGGTGCTCACCGTGGTCGCCGTGGGCTGGGCGACCTTTTATGTGGCGTTCAACAGCGGCGGATTTAAGGCGGAGATTTTTAATCCCCAGCAGGTCTCCTGGGCGGGCGGTGGAGGCGGAGTGGCCGCACCCCCGGATCCCCGCGAGGTCGGGAAACGCGTTTTCACCAAAAACTGCGTCGTGTGCCATCAAACAACCGGCGAGGGCGTGCCCGGCCAGTTTCCTCCGCTGGTCGGCAGCGAATGGGTGCTCGGCGGCGAGTGGCATGGAGATAGTCACCTTGTGCGCGTTGTGCTGAATGGCCTACAGGGGCCGGTGCAGGTGAAAGGCGCGACATTTAATAATGCCATGGTTCCCTGGCGGCATCTCGGGGCGGAGCAGATCGCCGCCGTCCTAACCTATGTGCGCAGCGAATGGGGCAACGACGCGCCGCCGATCACGCCGGCATTTGTGACCACGATCATGGATGAAACCGCCGATCGAACCGAACCGTGGACGCAGAAGGAACTTCAGGCTATTCCCAAACAGATGATTTCCGACGCCGCGGCCCCGGCAGCGGGAGACGCCGCGCCGGCGGAGGGCGGAACCGGCGCGCAGGAGCCGCCTGCCCCCGCCGCTGCCGAAGGAGCGGCCCAACCCGCGGGGGCCTGACCCAGGATGTTTTCCATGATTGCAGAACCGGCCCGCCGCGGCACACTTTCCCGATTGATGATGCGCCGTCCTATTTCCAGAATTTTTCTCGCGTTTGTTTTGGTTTTCTTCGCCGCGGCGTTTTTCGCGCCCGACGGGATGGCCGAGGAGCGGAGCGGCAGCCTCTACTGGACTCCTGAAAATGCGACGGAGGGAGGGCAGAAGGTTGATCAAATTTTGGATTTTATCTTCTGGCTCACGCTGGCCGTATTTGTCCTCACGCAGGGAGTTTATATCTACTACCTGATTCGTTACCGGCGGAAGAAAGGCGTCAAGGCCCACTACAGCCATGGCAATAACCGCCTTGAGATGGTCTGGACGCTCACGCCCACGCTCATCTTCCTGTCGCTTGCGATTTGGGGAGACCGTGTCTGGTTCGAGCTGACGAATTCGGAAGTTCCGAAGGACGCTATTACGGTGGAAGTGGTGGGATACCAATTTGCGTGGGATCTGCGTTATCCCGGCGCGGATGGCCGTCTGGACGACACGGCCCTTGAGAAGATTTCCAACGAAAACAAATTCGGGCTCACTCGCGAAGATCCCGAACTGAGCGACGACTTTAACTCGGCCGAGATGGTGATTCCGGTCGGGCGTCCGGTGCATATCCTCCTGCGCTCCCGGGATGTGATTCACTCCTTCTACGTGCCGGAGTTTCGCCTGTATCAGGATGCGGTGCCGGGCCGGACGATCGATTGGATCTGGTTCACGACGACCCGGACGGGAAATTTTCAACTCGCATGCAGCCAGCTCTGCGGTTCCGGACATTACAACATGAAGGCGCCGATTACGGTGGTCTCCCAGGACGAATACGACAAATGGTACGCGGCCAAGGTGAAGTCGCGAGGGGAGCAGATTGCGGGGCTCAAGGACGAGCGGGAATCCAAAGCGGTCGCACTCAAGTAGCCGGGGTTGCCAGCGATCGTGATCGAAGCCGCGGAACCCCCGAAAGGTCCGCGGCCTTCTTTTGCGCCGATTGAACGGGAAAGGTTGTACGCATGAAGAAAAAGGTGATGATTCTCTCCGCGTCGGTCGGCTCGGGCCATGTGAAGGCGGCGGACGCTCTTGAGAAGGTCTTTTTGGAGCGGCCTGAGGTTGGTGAGGTCTTTTGTGACGACTCGCTCGACCACACGAATATTCTGCACAAGCAGTTTTACTCCACCCTGTACAAGCGGCTTTCGGAGCTGACGCCGGAGTTTTTGGGCTGGTGGTATGAAACGAGCGATGACCCCTGGGTGACCGACCGGGTCCGCCTCATGATCGATCTGCCACAGGCGCTGCCGTTGGTGAGTTTGATCCGGGATTTTGAGCCGGACAAGATCGTCTGTACTCACTTTATGCCGGCGGGCGTCATTGCCCATCTGCTGAAACGCGAACAGATCAAGGCGGAACTGAGCATTGTGGTGACCGATTTTCATTTCCACGCCATGTGGATCGCCCGCGCATTTCATCATTATTTCGTGGCGCAGGAGGAGGACCGGATTCACATGGAAGCGCTGGGCCTGCCGGGGGACCGCATTTCCGTTTCGGGAATTCCCATCGATCCGATCTTTGAGGAACCGGTGGACCGGACGGAGGTGTTTTCGCGGTATGATTTGGATCTCGAGACTCCGCTGATTCTCGTGGCGGGTGGCGCGCTTGGGCTGAGCCCCGGCGCCGCCGTCGTCAAGCGCTTGCAGGCGCTGCGCAGGCCGTTTCAGGCGATTATTCTTTGCGGGAGCAATGCCGAGATGAAAAAGCGGGTCGAGCAGCAGATCGAGGGCGATCGCGAGCGGTTTCGCGTGCTGGGCTACACGGAGGATATGCGGGATCTGATGGGCGTGGCTTCCTTGATTTTGACGAAACCCGGCGGGATGACGACGGCCGAGGCGCTTGCCTGCGGACTTCCGATCGTGATCCTCGATCCCATTGGAGGTCAGGAGGAGCGGAATTCCGACATGCTGCTGGAGAAAGGCGCCGCCGTGAAATGCGCGGAGGTCACCGTGCTGACGCACAAGCTCGATCAATTGCTGGGCGATCCCCCGCGACTGTCGCGCATGGCCGAAAGTGCGCGCAGCCTCGGGCGTCCCGACGCCGCGCGGTCCATCGTCGAAACGGTGCTTACGGGCCAGCAGGCCGAAGCCAAGCGCTACAGCCGCGCCGACGAACGGAATCTGCGCAAGGCCATCGAGAAAAATAAGTAGGCCGGGAGGGGAGCTGGGGGACGATGACGGAGCGTGACGAGCCTTTTCTGTGGGGAGTGTCCACGTCCGGTTACCAGAGCGAGGGAGGCTTTAATGGGCCGGGACAGCCGCAGAATAACTGGGCGGAAGGCGAGCAGTCCGGACGATACGAAAAGACGGGCCGCGCCTCGGAGTTTTGGACCCGTTACCGGGAGGACTTCGCGCGCTGTCGCAAAATGGGCCTGAATGGATTTCGCATGGGGATCGAGTGGGCGAGAGTGCAACCGGCCACTTCGACTCGCCGGACGGAGGCGGCCCCGGAGTTCGATTTTTCCGCCATCGACGCCTATGCCGATCGGATTTTCGCGTGTCGGGCGGCCGGGCTGGAAGCGGTCGTGACCTTGCAGCACTTTACACATCCCGCGTGGCTCGGAACGGATGCCTGGCTGGAGGATCGAACCGTGGAGTTTTTTGCGGCGTATGTTCGAACGGTCGTTCTCCGTCTGAATGAGCGGCTGGCGGGCGCTTTCGGCGCGGAGCCGGTGCGGTATTACATCACGCTGAACGAACCCAATATTCTGAACCAGAATACGTATCTGTCCCCGACCTTTCCCGGATCGCATTGGGGGCCGGCGGTGGCGGTGCGGGCGCTCAATCGCCTGCTTGCGGCGCATGTGCGCGCTTACAACGAGATCCACGACCTTTATGAGGCCCGGGGGTGGCGGCGGCCGATGGTGACGACAAATACGTTTTGCAGCGACCTGTATTGGTCGGACCAGGGCATTCTTGACCTTTTGTCGTACCGGGAGAGAGGGGAGCGGTCCGTGGAGTCGATGGCGGCTCGCGAGGTTGCCCGGCTGAATGGGGCGATTCGCGATTCCGAACTGCCCTTTCGGGAGGGGCTCTTCGTGTGGCTGGGACGCATTGCGCATCGGGTGATCGATTTTCTGTTCCCGCGGTATTTTACGACGGAGCGGTTCCGTTTTTTTCTGGGCGTGCTCGGCGCATCGAAACGGCCCCGGGTCTTTGATTATATCGGGCTCGACTACTACGACCCGTTTGCCGGGCACATGTTTCGGCCCCCGTCGTTTGGCGATCTGGAGTTTCCCACGAGGAGCCTGCGGGCATGGTTGATGGACGGCATCACGAGCAAATGGTGGGACTGGAGGATGCTTCCCGAGGGGCTGCATTTTTTCTGCCACTACTACACCGCGCTGTACGGGCGACCGCTGCTCATCGCCGAAAACGGAATGGCCTTGCGGCTCAAGTCCGACAACGCCGTGCGGAGCGCCCGGACGGACCGGACGACGCGCAGCGAGTTTCTCCGATCGCATCTGCCCATGGTGCGGAAACTGCGGGAGGAGGGCTGCCCCCTTCTCGGCTATTTTCACTGGTCTCTGACGGATAACTACGAGTGGGGCTCCTTCACGCCGCGATTCGGGCTTCTGTCGCTGGACTATGCCACGGGGACGGGGCGGCTGGTCGAGGACTACCTCGGAGACCGGCCCTCCGAAACTTACGCGAAATTAATTGCGGAGACCGAGCGGGAGTTGCACACTCCGCAGGTTTCCGCAGCCGGACAATAACGGTTGCGCGGACGCCCGAACCCATGCAGTTATATTAGCCGAGCTAATACTATGAGCGCTACTCTTGCCGAACCCGTCCTGCACGATGCTGCCGAAGCGCATCACGAGCACGACACCCACTGGTTTTTCAAATACATTTGGTCCTACGATCACAAGATGATCGGTCTTCAGTATCTCTGGACGGCGATGTTTTTCCTGATTGTCGGCGGGCTGCTGGCCCTTGGGGTGCGTTACCAGCTTGGTTTCCCGGGGACAAAGGTTCCAATGATCGGCGATTATCTGCCATCGGCGCTCGCGATTGACGGTTCCATCATTCCCGGCGGCTACAACATGCTCGTCACGATGCATGCGACGATCATGGTCTTTTTTGTGGTGATGCCGCTGTTGATCGGAGCTTTCGGAAACTACCTCATTCCGCTCAAGATCGGGGCCGGGGACATGGCCTTCCCGCTGCTGAACGAACTGAGCTACTGGCTGTATTTTGCGTCCGGCGTG